>OCPZ01001357.1_pt1 | contig 11850 bp, 18 predicted proteins | sample 1538881 | NCBI WGS metagenome assembly OCPZ01 (sample SAMN04571733, study PRJEB22368) | human gut metagenome | biome: human gut; material: stool | host: Homo sapiens | place: Luxembourg | collected 2013-01-11 | reverse complement strand
ATAATACACCTCCTATATTTCCACAGATACAACTATATCTTCCATTGCATCAACTACTTTTAGTGATATTGCAATAAATACGTTGCTTTGTGTATTAGCTTCTTTTATTTCTTGTTCTGACATAGTATTTACATCTAAATTAGTATTATCTTTAAGCCATTTCTTTTGTGCTGTTAAGTCTATACCAACTGTATTTACTTTTTCTATTAATTGTTCACTAGATAATTCATCTAAATAGTTCTTTATTTCAGTTATTAAGATGCACTTGTTATCATAGTTGTTAGGAACTTTCCCTATATACTTTTCAACTATAACTCTTCTTAAATCATTATGTATTAGGTTTAAAGTTTTTCTTAACTTTATCTTTTGGAAAGCCTTGCCTTTTATATCAGTTAAAGTTGTAAGTGAATTTACACCTCTTGCAACTCTTACTTTTCCCATTTCTCTCACTAGGATTAACTCACCATTATCTATACGAGTATCAGCTTGTTCTTTAGTAAGATTTTCTATAGCATCAACATCTGATAAAGTTGCAAAAGTAATAGATTGATTTAAAGGAGTTCCTTCTATAAGTCCTGCTATTCTTGCAGTATGATTAGCAGTAGTTACACTTTCACCATTTACAACTATATTTTTAGCAGTATAGTTTATCATAGCTTCACTATCTGCTTTGTCATTTGCAATTATTGCATCACATTTATATTTAACAACATCATTCATTTTCTTTATAAATGTTTTTATAGCAGTTGCATCAGAAGTTTCAGCCGAAGGCATACACATTAAGTTAAACTCTACACCTTCAAAATAAGTTAATGCTTCTGATATTTGCCCTTCTGTACCTAATACATAAAGTTCTATTTTGTTAGGTGAACCTTTTAATACATCTTTTATTAATCCTTGATTTTCTTTTTTTAAGCTAGATGGTATATCTCCTTCATCAAATACCGTTAAAGAAGTTTTAGCAGTATCTTTTAATATTAAAGCTACTATACCTCTTTGACTTCTTACTACTGCTGATTTAGCTAATTGCTTAAAGCTTATATCTATTATTGGTAATCCCATTCAATCACCCCTTCATATTTAAGTTTACATCTTGCATATTATCGCAAGTTTCATTATTAAGTTTTATAAAGTCAAAATAAGTTATATAAATTAAAAAATCTAACATATCGCCTACTTCATCAACTAGAAAATTAGGCTCAACGTTAGATATATTTAAAACTCTATCATTAACTTTTAAACTTCTAGCAAATAAACTTTCTAATTTATCTGCCATATCATAATTATTTAATTTATCATTACTAAAATATTTTACTGAAATCATTAATTGCTTTTCGTTAGTCTTTAAAGTAGAAGCTTTGACTGTAACTGGTACTAAAGTTACATAAAAACATTCATTCTCAAAAGTCCCCTCTTGATTCTGAACTATCACATCACAATTAAAATTATCAGATAAAATTTTAGTAATAGAAAATAAAATATCTTTGTAAGTTATCATATTAACCTACTTTCTACTTAAAAAGATTATCTATCATTATAGAAAATTCTTTATCAAGTTCTGTTTCAATTTCTTTTACTGATTTTTCAAGCATATAAACACCCTCTACAAAAGATTTTCCACCTCTTGTTCTGTGGCCATAGTTTACGAATTGGCCGTATCTGCAATTATTAAACACTAGCCTTTCAAGGTTACTTATCTTTTTAGGTTGCCAACTTCTCCTTAACAATCCACTATCAACTGGTGTTTTTAGCTTAACTTTAGCTACTAATTTACTAGCAATAATATCTAATTTCTTATTAGTTTCTTCATCAAAATTATTACTAGCATTTTCTAAAGTTTTAGTAAATTCATCTAATCCTTGAATTTCCATTTTAAACCCTCTCTTTATAGCTTAGTAAAGTTTCGCTATGAGTTTGATAATAAAAAGGCTTAGAGGCTAAATAAATAGATATTTTACCCATTACAGTAACTTCTACTGTATCACCTTCTTGAATATCAATATTAGGATTTAAAAATAACAAATGTGAAAAAGCTAATTTACCAACTCCATCAGACGTCATTACTTGAACATCTTTTTTAGACAAAGCACATTTAACATTTTCAGCTATTATTTCTTCTACAGTTTCAGTTACACCAGTATTAGGATTTTTAGCTTTAACTTTTCTCTTAATAGTACATCTGTCAAAGTAAGTGCTTTCTAATATTTCAATATCAGTCATATTAATAGCACCTAGCCCTTCTATATTGCTTTAAAAATTCTTTATCAGATGAAGTTAAAGTTGCACCATTTGAAGTAGATACAACTGCTTCTCCAACATTATATTCTATTTTAGTGTCCCCTCTACTTATAGACTTTATTTCACCAGTATTTTGAGCACCAATAGTTACAGTTGTTTTCATAATAGACACTACTTTATCTTCTATGAAACTTTCTAGTCCTTCTGTAAGTTCATTTATATTACAATATTCAATTACCATTGTTTCAACTTTAGATAAATATAGCAATATAATATTGTCGTGCTCATAATCAGAGATATTTAACATTAATTTTATGTTTTCTAACATAGTTTCACCTACCTAAAGAAAAAAGATAGGAGATTATTCCCCTACCTTCTTAGTAGTTCTTTTCTTTCTAGTTTTCTTTTGTGGGACTTCCACTTCTTCGACAACTGAAGCACTTCGCAGTTACTCTTGAACGTATTTTACTATAGCTTCTTCTCTTAAAGTTTTAACACCATCAACTTGAAGTCCTCTTATACCATCAGCAAAAGAGTTTTGTAATCTCATAGCTTCAGTTTCTTCTAATTGTTTAGCGTATCCTATAGCTGACTTATGTAATGCTACTATAGCAAATTTTCCTTCATTTAATTCTTCAGAGAATACTAATTGAGTACCGTTTATGTTAGCACCTTCTATTATTCCGTTTTCTAATATTGTATATTGTAATGTAAATCTTGCATCTAAGTTTAATTCTTCTAAAACTTCTGCATTTATAACTGCATATCTTTGAGCCTTAGGCACTTTGTTTTTATTTAAAGCAGTATTAGCTTTTACTATTAAATCATATGCCTTATCAGATTCACCTTTAGTTACTTCATTAGTAGTTCTTAAAGCTTCTGTTAATACAAATTTATCAGTAGCTTCTTGTAATCCATATCCTGCTTCTTCAACATGTGGGTCTATTAATTCTCCTGCTGCTTGAACTGCATCTACATCATCAACTTTAAATGCCCAATAATTTTTATTATCTAAAGTTAATTCAACTTTTGGAGTTGTTAAATCTTCAAAGTTTACAGTTCCAGTGTATTTATTTATAGCTACATCTGATACCTTATTGAATATCACTTTGTTTCCTTCTACCTTCGTAGGTGCTGTAGTTATTAAGTCTGTTATACTTCTTTCATGGAATTTTGCTAATAATCTTGCTTCCCAAATTGAGGGTATAAAGTTAGTTACTGCCATATTATTTCACCATAATAGCTTTTATAAGCTATCCTTTCTTATCTAAAATTATTTTTTATTTTATCCCAGTTTTTATTTATTTCTTCTGCTGACATATTTCTTAATTGGTCTACTGTGTAAGTAGCTTTAGTAGTAGTTGAAGTTTTTAACTCACTACTTGTTCTTAATCTAGCATTTACTGATTTTTCTATAGCTTCTGACCAACATTTTTCAAACACTTCTACATTTCCCATTATTTCATCAGCAGTATCTGATTTTATGAATTGGCATAATTCAATTGGTAGTCCTTTTTCACTTAAAAGTTTCATAGTTTCATTTTTAATTTTCTCTTGCTCAAAAGCTTTCTTTTCTGTTTCATATCTAGCAACTTTTTCTTCAAACTTTTTACGTTCTCTTTCAGCTTTAGCCTTTATCTTTTCAGCTTCTGTCATTTTAGCAAGTTTTTCAGATTCTTCTTCTATAAGCTTTTCTTGCATTTCTTGTTGCTTTAATCTTTCAGCTTCTAATTTCTTTTTTTCTTTAGCTATTCTTTCTGCAACTATTTTATTAAGTTCATCTTGTGTAAAAGTTTTAACTTCTTTAGCTTCTACATCTGTTCCTTTAATTAGCTTATCATGAACATCTGAAGCTATTTTATCTACTTCATTATTAACAACGTTGTTTTCTAAGTTTTCCATTTTATTTCCTCCTATTTTAAAGTCATAGTAGACTTAATATCCGTTTTAAGTTCGTCAACTTTAAATATAATTAATAAACCTTATTTCTTTAACGTCTAACAAGTAAAAAGACAATAAAAAAAGCCCTTACCAAAATCAATTCAGTAAAAGCCAAAATACATAATGTCTTTTGAGAAAAAGACTATATATATTATTTATTATTTATTATTTGATAGTGTTGTTAGATTGTTGTTAGATTGTTGTTAGATTATTGTTAGTACTGTCTATCAACTGTATAACATAATCCTTACAAGTATTGAAAATACTAAGTTTTATTTGTTAGATTGTTGTTAATACTGTCTATCAACTGTCTATTAACTGTCTATTAACTGTCTAAAAAAATTACCTACTGTCTATATCAAGTAGGTAAAAGCATTGAAAATACTAGGTTTTATTTGTTAATAAAATTATCTATCGTAATCATTAATTTACTATCTTTATTCCCGTTGCTTTTTTCTACAAATTCGATTATTCCTCTTTCTTCTAAAGAATTAAGTATTTTTCTTAACTTATCTTTGTTCATATTAATTCTTTTGTCGCAAGCATCTGATAATTCCCTCAATCTGTAAGAGCATACTTTGTCATTAAAGTTATTCATTCTTGAATACAGCAATCTCATTATCTCAATTTCCTCTATTGTCATAGAATCTAGGTATTTATGATAGTTCATATAATAACCTCCTATATATTAGTTAATATAATTGTATCATAATTTAAGATAACTGTCTATGTAAAACCTTATAAATGTTGAAATATGAACAAATAACTGTCTTTTATTTTGATTAAATATCACAATTACTCTATTTTATAAATTTCAGCCCATTCTTCATATGTCATAGAGCTTGAAACTTCTATTCTTTCACCCTTACTATCTCTTGCAAATCTAGTTGAGTAATCCTCTTGCATATATGGTATAGTTGTTGTTCTGCAGTAAGGGTGTCAATGAAAAGGAGGCATATTTACACCAACTACTGCATCCTTGACATTAAACACCTCCCCATCTAACTTTTGACATATTTCACTTGTACGTTTATCTAATGTCGCAAGTATTTGATATTTAGTTACATCGCATTCATCATAAGCCTTTTGAGAAGCCTGTTCCATAAAATAAGCGTGTTCAGTTTGTATAAGCCTAATGCAATTTTTTAAATCTGCATCTAATCTCTTAGATAATGCTTTAGAAGTTTCTTTTACACCTTTACCTTGTATAAGCATTTGAGTAAGTTCTTCAACCATAGCATTTTTTAATTTAGTTCTATTACTCCATAAACGACTACTATAATGTCTACCACTCCATGGAAAAGCTAATATTTCTTTTATCATATCATTATCAATATATGAAAAACTAGCACCGACACCTATAGCTTTGTGTATATCATATATAGTTTGGTAATAATTATCCTTTATAGTGCTACTGTAAGCTATTTGAAGCCTTTTATTAGTGCTTTCATATACTTCATTAATGTATTTACTGCACTGATAAAACATTTCTTCGAGCCTACTAATTCTTGACTTCATTGATAAAGTGTTTAACTCTAGTAAAAGTTCATCATTGCCTGTTTCTTCTACAAGCTTCATATAAGATTTTAAATCTCTTTTAAATTCTTTAAATTCGCTACTGTTTAAATATTTTTTTGCATCAGAATAAGATAGGTTATTATCTTTAGCATATTTATAAAATAAATTACTAATTTCCTTACCTATGTTATCCATAGCTTTTTTATATTCTTTTACTAATTCTTTTTCTATTTTCTTTAAATCTTTTAAGCCTTTTTTTAGCTTGTAAGCCTCTCTTTTGGTCCAATATTCCTCATTAGATAAATTCTTACTCATTTAAAGCACCTTCATTCTGTGCATAAAAATAAGCTTCTTCAATTCTCTTAGAAGCTATATTGAAATAATTATTATCTAATTCCACACCTATAAATTTTCTGTTAGTATTCATACAAGCTACACCAGTAGAGCCACTACCCATACAATTATCCAAAATAATTTCATTTTCGTTTGTATATGTTTTAATTAAATATTCCAATAGATTTATTGGTTTTTGAGTAGGATGAAACCTATCTTTATCTAAACTATAATACAGCACATTACTAGGATAATTAGTATTTTCTTGAAACCATTCATTTGAATAGTTACACATTGTTGTTTTTGCCCCACTTCCACTTTTTCCTATTTTATTATATTTTTTTAATCCTTGAGGATAGTAGTTGTGTTTATTAAATACATTTATTTCTTCTACTTGTCTTAGTGGTTGTCTCTTTGCATTTAGATAATTTCCTTTGATATTCTTTATCCAATACCAAGTGTATTTATAGTTTTTAATGTTACTTTCTATTAGTTTTGTAGTAAATGGTTGACTTGAAAACAATACTATTGCACCATTTGGTTTCATTATTCTATTGTACTGATTCCATAAATCACCAAAATCTATTATCTTATCCCATTTAGCCCATGTCGTTCCGTAAGGTAAATCGCAAAGTATCATGTCAACTTTTAACCCTTCTTCTATAAGTCTATCCATAACCTCAAGGCAATCACCATTATATAACTTATACATCTATATCACCTAATTCAGAATAATTGTCATCATAAAGCTTATTAGCTTCATTTTCTTTTTTCTCTATTTCTGCTTGAATATCACTAACTCTAGGCGACATCCCAATTATAGTTTCTTCACTTAAAATTCCATCTAAGTTTTGCATTATTTGTGATAACTCTAACTCATTATTAGGCGTATTTCTAGTAAAGACTGGCTCAATAGCTAAATAAGAATAATCACTATTATTTTTCATCTTAGTATAAGCACATAATAACTCTATTCTTCTCATTAAACCTTTTTTAAATTTACTTTCTTTAACTCCTACTAAGTTTTCAAGTCCCATAAGCTTAAATTTCATAGCAACACCACTTGCATTGCTGCTAAATTCGGTATCACTCATATTAGGTACGAAGCTAAAACGGTGGATGTCCTCATTAAGCCTATTTTTATAATTCTCTAATGCAGTATCTTGTATATCTTTTATAAGATATTTTGCATCACTATCTGAATTTAAAAACTGTATTAAATTTATGTCATTTAAATCTTTAGCTTGGTCGTCGTCTATTAATTCCCCATTTACTATTAACATACAATTAGTAAATAATTCAAAGTCATTAGCAGTGTCTGATTGGCTTTGGTCATAAGCATCTATTAAACTTATTACTTTTTCAAAATCTCCGTAAAGTTCATCATTGTTTACATAAACATTTACTGGTATATCATCAAAATAACAATCTTCTTCATCTGTTAAAATTATATTGTTATCTTCAATAGTTCCTCTTATAATTTTGCCATTACTAACTATTTCCCCTTTATCATTTTCAATAGGCTTTGTATATATTTCTAATCTAGTTATTGTTTCATCTTCATCATTAACTCTAACTATTTCATCATAATATCTTATAACCAATATTATATTTTCTTCTAAAGTGTTATCATGGCAAACTATTAATTGAGAAGGATCTATTGCTTTAAATCTAGGCTTAGCAAATTTATCTATGTACATTATTTCATAAGCATAACCGTATATACTTGCCATTTTAGCTAAAGTTGTGTTGTTATCAGCTTCATCATTATACTTAAATATATCTGTAAGTTCTTCAAGAAGCTTTTTGTCTTCTGTAGTATAAGTTATAGGTTTACCTAATAAATAGCCAACCGCAGTATCTGTTATATATTGTGCGTAAGGGTGCGATAATCTATTTTTAGGCTTATTTTTATTTTTATATACTCTATTGATTATCTTGTCATTTTTATTATTGTAATATTTTAGAAGCTTTTCTAATCTTGATTTTTCTTCTGAATGTTTATCTATTAAATCAAGTATTAAATCATTAGTTAAAGTATAATCTTTATCTATTTTTATTTTTCTCATAATACACCTCCAATCTTATTTTTTGTATTCGCAAAATACAAATACAATAAAAGCTATTATAAACATAACAACGTTTATTAATAAAGCTAAAACAGAAGGCGTAAATATTAGCTTCCATTCAAGATTAGTAAATCCTAATAAATTCATCATTGAAGTTATAAAAGTAAACAAATAGCATAATTTAAAAATCATAATACACCTCCTATGCGTTATATTTGTTTCTATCAAATCTTTTTATATCTGCAACCTCATAATCATCTAAGCCATACCAAATAGCCGAGAATGTATGCGGATCTATATTAAATTCATCTTCTACTATTTCACCTAATCTATTTGTTTTATATGTTAGGTTTTCAAGTTCTTTTATTGTATTTATACACTCACTTGAACAGTAAATATTTTTAAATCTTTTCACTTTCTTAGTATTTGCAAGTCTACTTCCTGCAAACTTTTTACAAGCTTTCATTTTGTAACCTAATCTATTAAAATAAGCTATTGACTTAGGCTCGGCATTATCAGCTATTATAATAAATTTCTTAAATTCTTCTATGTCTTTAGCTATTTCGTCATCAGTTTTTCCTTTTGAGTAATACTCTTTAAATATGTATAAATCTTTATTTTTATCATCTATAGCCATTTGAATAATCGCATTATAAGAAGTAACAAAACCAAAGTCCATACCAGTTTTTATATACCTTGAAGGGCATTTGCTTACAAAATCCATAACTTCATCATGTGGCAATTCCTTGAACTGTGGTAATACTTTAGTTCCATTTACTCCAAATTGTCCTAGCCTTGCTACTCTGTATAGGTCATAATCATAAGCTTTCATATTTTCAAGTTCATCTATATAACTTTTAGGCAAGAATGAATTATCATCACACACGCTATGGTGATAGTAAGTATTGTTCAATTTAACTATCCTATTCTCATATAAAACTTTATCATCTAATACAAGTGTTTTAGCTTCATCATTTTTAAAGAAATGTTTGTAAGTCCAATTAGCTTTTGATACTGGGTTTGTAGAGCAGATAATATGGTTACTCATTTCCATATGTCTTAAACGACCTAACAACTCTTTATATCCTTCATATTTAACCTCTGAACATTCCTCGAGCCATATGATAGATACACCATTAATTGACTTTAGCTTTTGTGGGTTATCCATTCCCTTAAATATAATCTTTGAGCCATTAGGAAATATTACTTGTAAGGGCGAAGTTTTAAATTTTAAATAGCTTCCAATTCCTATGTTATTAGCTACTTCTTCAAATAAACTAAAACAACTATCTCTTATAGTGTCATAGACTTCTCTAACTACTAAACAAAGTCTTTTTTCAGTAGATAACTTTAATAATATTTTTTCTGCTACATGATAGCTTTTAGAACTTCCATATCCACCAACTAAAAAATAAAATTTATAATTCCAGTCAGTTAAGAAATCTATAAAATGGTTATTTGCTACTACTTTAGCTTTCATTTCTCGCACCAACTATCTCGAATTTAATTACATTATCTATATCTTCTTTAGCTTCTTTTATAGTAATACCATTTAAGTCTATTTGTTGTTTAACTGCCCCTAAATAAGTAGTTGCATTAGCTTGTTTTATACCTCTATATTCTATATCTTCTTTAGCTTTTAATTTAATCCATTCTAAATCATCATTAGCTTTTTCTACTGTGTAAAACATCTTTTGTTTGAGTTCGTTTTTTAATTCCTCATACCTTCCCTTAATCTCCCCTTTAGAGAATAATTCGGAAGCTCTTTTATCTATTGTTTCATTTTTCATATTAGAAGCTTCATATGCGAATTTATAGGCTTCTCTTTGAGAATAGCCTTCAATCAATCTCTGTACGAATATTTCTTGCTTTGTGGTTAAACTCAAAGTTTCACCTCCTTAAATAAAATAAAAAAGACGCCTATCTATTAGACGTCTTCTCCCCCTTTTGTACTACTATCATTTCTCTTTCGTACCACTTAAGTTTTTTCGGAACTGTAGAAGCTTTTACAACTTCATCTATATCCTTCCAAACTTTAGTTTTAACCTTAGTTTTTCTCTCCTTCAACTCTACCACCTTTGAGTTTTAATGCTAACATATCAATTTAAACTGATATGCTAGGATAAAAAATCAAAATAAAAATATTAAAAATAATATAAGTAATAAGGAGATTAGAATAATTATGAAATTATCATAAAATATCTATGTTAATATAATACTACATATGATTTGTAAATAAAATGCAAATTTAAAGTAAGAATATAGTAATTTCAATACTTCCGAGATTTTTTGGGTAATAAAAAAAGTAGGCTTTTACACCTACACTAACTCTACTAAGCTATTCATTATTCTATCTTTGTTGTTCCACACGCTTTTAGTTTCATAGTAATTTAATTTTACTGCGATTTTATTCATTCTAATATTTTCTATGTAAAAAGCTTCTATAATATATTTATCTTTATTATTCAAACTTTCTAAGAGTGCATCTGTTAGGCTTACCTCATACTTTAATTTTTCTAATTCTTTTTCTCTTTTAACTATTGTATCAGATAAATCACTTTTATTAGAAGTTTGAATCTTATCTTTTGAATAATCTATTACAGAAAGTGTAAAATCATCATCAGTAACTAATCCTAACTCTAATATTTTAATTCTTGATTTATTTTTTTTATAATTTCTTAATAATCCCTCAACATATTTATATTTATCTTTAGTCATAATACCCCCATAAAAAGAATTATCATTTACTTGCATTTAAAGTTTTTGCAACTTTTCTTCCTATGTTCAATCTTTTTTATTGCATTTAAAACTTCTTTTCCTATCTTCTTAAATTCTAAACCTAACTTATAATGTTGAAAATCTAATGTATCTTCTATAGCCTTAAAATCTTTTGCGTTCATTTCTTCTACTGGAAATTCTTTATCTTTGCAATATTGCAATAAATCTTTATCTATTTGCATAATTAAATCTCCCTTTTATTATCTGATTTCTCGTTAAAAGTTTTATTTTAGCGTAAATTTGTATTTATAAGTATTCTTGCACCTTCTCTTTTAAGTAATGCCAATTATACTTAATAAATACTCTAACTCCCTTACCTTTTAATTTATGAAAATTTCTCTTATAAGTGCAATTAGCGCAAATCCATCCAATTTTACTACCTAATAGATGTTTTTTATCTTTTTCACAATTATTACACTTCATACTCTCACTTCCCTTAAAATTTTGATTTTAATGATATTATTCTGTTTCTTTATAATATCTTTTTTCACATTCAAACTTATATGCTGGGCATACAAATTCGCATTTTCTTATCTTTAAGCAATCACAGCAACAAATGTTCTTGTTTAATATATTACAATCATCATTCATACATTTAGCATCTTCCACAACTTACAACTCCTTTTCTTGAATTTTAATGAATTTTAACCAATTAATTTATCATTAACTTCTTCAATTCTATTCTTAGCAATTTCAAAATAATTTTTATCTAATTCTATACCTATGAATTTCCTATTAGTATTTATACAAGCAACACCAGTACTACCACTACCCATACAATTATCTAAAACGACTTCACCTTCATTTGTGTATGTTTTTATTAACCTTTCTAGTAAATTGACTGGCTTTTGTGTTGGGTGCAATCTATTAGTTCTATTTGAGTTACTTTCTACCCAAATAGTTTTTGGATATTTCAAGCTTGTTTTGTCCGATTTACACTCTCTTTTTATATTTATATCAAAGGCATTGTGCT
>OCPZ01001331.1_pt1 | contig 12067 bp, 7 predicted proteins | sample 1538881 | NCBI WGS metagenome assembly OCPZ01 (sample SAMN04571733, study PRJEB22368) | human gut metagenome | biome: human gut; material: stool | host: Homo sapiens | place: Luxembourg | collected 2013-01-11 | reverse complement strand
CCATTGCCCTCAGCCGGCGAACCTGCGCCATCCGGCAGCGGGACAATCGACATGAGTTTCACGAGCGTCGCGTTACGGCATCGGGAGCTGCCGTCAAACAAGCTCTCGCGAGTCTTCCCTCCATAAAGGCCGCCGGGATTCGTCACCTCGATACGGTCGTCAAAAACGTCGACGGCGATCGATTGCCCACAGAACCGGTCTCCGTATTCTCGGTGGATTACGGCGTTGGCAATTGCCTCGCGCAGGACCTCCTCGGGAATCTCCAGCGAGTCGACACGCGAGACGCCTTGGACGGTCGAGGTTCGCCGCAAATTCTTGGCGACGGCCGCGACAGCATCCGAGATCATCTCGCCCAACGTTCCCTCACAGATTGTGCGGTCCATGAACCTCAGCGACCCCGCCGTGCCTTTCCGGGTCCCCGCATAGACAGCCATGTCGATAAAGAGCTTGGGATAAAACTGCTGAGGGTAGGTGCCCGCAACTAGGAGTCCAGCCTTGGTGACATTGCCCTGGAAGTCGAGGAGATTCAGGCGCTCCATCTTTGTCTTCTTGTCCGTCGCACCACGCATCGCTCGAGGCGTCAACGAATAGGCGCGTTCTATCGTGCGGTCGACCAGCGACTCGTCGAGATCGCCCACACTCGTGCCGGGCACCGCATCGCGATCGCTCGGAGTCGCTCGACCGTATGACGCCAATGCGAGCACCTCGGTCGACGAAAGCGGGACATCTTTGTCATCGATGCGTTTGTAGCTGCCACCTTGAGCGCCCCGCTCTATGACATAGCAAGGCTTGCTCGACGGGTCGAGCTCCTCAATCGTGATGACCAGAACCACGGTGCCCTGGAGCTCCACGCGCTCAATGGTGTATTTGGGCGGATTGGCCAGCTTTCCGCGACCGCCGGCATCGCCCATGCCCGCCACGAATTGGTTGAGCACTTTCTCGGTCTCAAAGTTTGCAACTGGGACAAAACCCGCGCGCTCGCTCACTCCGAGTACGATGATGCCGCCGGCGGTGTTTGCGAAAGCGCTGACCGTTTCCCATACGTCGCGGGAAAGCGTTGTGGCGCTCTCCTTGACCTCGACGTTAAGATCGTCCGAGCCCATGCGCCTTAAAGACTCAAGCAGACCGGTCAGTTCGTTTTCGTTCATCTGCACGTCCTTTCGCTCGGTTCTGCGAAGAATGCCGCGGATGGATTTCCTTCGTCTCTCAGTTATCTCTCGTAATTATCTCTCATCTTTCTGTTATCTCTCATATTAGAGATGAGTGAGAGATAAAAGATAAGATGTCTGCCATCTGTTTCATATAAACATGTTTTTGCTGGTAGAACAATCGATATTGAGATAATACTATGATTGCTTGTCTCTTTGCTGCTCAGTTATCTCTCATATTTATCTCTCGTCTTTCTGTTATCTCTCGTATTCGTGACGAATGAGAGATGAGAGATGTGCGGGCGGCGGATGAGCGTGGATTTTGGACGGTCGGGAAATGAGGGTGGATATTTGGACGGCTTTTGAGCGTTTTGAGGCTGATTCCGTCCGAAAATCCACTCTCATTCGATAGGCGTCCAAGTTTCCACGCTCGCGCGGCGGGCACGCGGGGCCTTTACCCAATCCGTTGGCATCGTCTTCAGTTCGCCGCAGGGTCGCGGCCCCATATGGGTATACTCTCGAGGATTCGACTCGATTCGCCCCCGCTGGGGCGTCAAAGGAGACTGCATATGCCCACCACTTCAACCGACCCGCGCGCCGCTGCCGCCGCGTTGCTGGTGCCCGGCACCACCTGCCACGGCTTTGCCGTCGAGCGCTGCGAGACCGTGCCCGAGCTCGACTCGGACGCCTACGTGCTGCGCCACACCGCCTCGGGCGCTCGCCTGCTGTACCTGGCATGCGACGACGAAAACAAAGCCTTTGCTATTGGCTTTAAGACGCCGCCGGCCGATTCCACCGGCGTGTTCCATATTCTTGAGCACTCGGTGCTGTGCGGATCGGCCAAATTCCCCGTCAAGGAGCCGTTTGTCGACCTGATCAAGAGCTCCATGCAGACGTTCCTCAACGCCATGACCTACCCCGACAAGACCATCTACCCCGTTGCCACCACCAACGAGCAGGACCTGTACAACCTGATGGACGTGTACCTGGACGCAGTGTTCAACCCGGCCATCTATACCAAGCCCACCATTTTTGAGCAGGAGGGCTGGCACTACGAGTTGGACCTGCCGGAGAGCGTCGAGGACGAGGGCGACGGCAGCGCCGCCAGCCTGCGCAAGGGCACGCTACGCTATAACGGCGTGGTGTTCAACGAGATGAAGGGTGCGCTGTCCGACCCCATGAGTGTGCTGGACGATGCCGTCAACGCCGCGCTCTATCCCGACACCGCCTATGCACACGAGAGCGGTGGCGACCCGCGCGCGATTCCCGCGCTCACCTACGAGCAGTTCCTGGACACGCACGCGCGCCACTACAATCCTTCCAACTCCTACATCACGCTCTACGGCGACCTGGACGTGGACCGCGCGCTGGCCTTTTTGGACGAGCGCTATCTGTCGCAGCCGAGTGCCGCGAGCCGCCGCATGGACGCAGCCGTCGCCGCCGGCGAGGACCCGTCCACGCTGGCGCCCAATCCGCTGGGCGTGCAGGCGCCCGTGACCTGCGAGTATAAGCGCGTCGAGATGGCCACCACGCCCGAGAACGCCCTGGTGGGCCTGGGTCTTGTGCTGGGCAGCGCGCTCGACCGCAAGCGTACGATCGCGGCGGATATCCTGTTCGAGGCGCTGCTGGGCTCCAACGAAGCGCCGGTTAAGAAGGCTATTCTGGCCGCCAGCCTGGGCGGCAACGTGGTGAGCTACACCGCGGCCGAGAGCCTGCAGCCCTACGAGCTCATCATGCTGCAAAACGCGCAGCCCGGCGTGGCGCGCGAGCTGCGCCGCGTGTTCCAGGACGCCTGCCGCGACTTGTGCGAGCACGGCGTTCCGCGCGAGCGCCTGGAAGCTATCATCAGCAGCAACGAGTACGACCTGCGCCAGCGCGACTATGGCATCGCTGACGGCGTGGCCATTGCGTGCGACGCGCTGAGCACCTGGCTCTACGATGACGACGCCGCGACGTTGGCGCTCAAGTACGGTCCGGTGTACGAGGAGCTGCGTGGCGAGCTGGACGGCAGCTACTTTGAGGACCTGCTGCGCGAGCTCGTGCTGGGAAACGACCACATGGCGCTGGTTGAGCTGGTGCCGATGGACGCCGCCGAGGGCGCAGAGGGCGCCGAGGCCGCCGAGCTAGCAGCCAAGCGCAACGCCATGACCGATGCCGAGCTGGCCGACGTGGTCGAGCGCACGGCCGCACTTCGCTCCGCACAGGAGGCAGAAGACACGCCCGAGGCCAAGGCCACGCTGCCGCGCCTACGCGTGTCCGACATTGGCGAGGCGCGCCCCGAGCCGCCGCTGGTCGTGGACACGACCGCGCCCATCCCCTGCCTGCGCCACGGCATCCCCACCAACCGCCTGGCCTACGCCATGCAGTATTTCGACCTGAGCTGCGTCGCGTTTGAGGACCTGCCCTATGTGACGCTCCTCGGCCGCCTGCTCAAACAGCTGCCCACGAGCGAGCACTCGGCCGAGGAGCTCGACAACTTGCTCGCCGGCAAGCTGGGCTTTTTGAGCTTTACGACCGAGGTCATGACGCAGCCCGACGTGGACGGCGTGCGCCCCTACCTGCTGGTGAGCGCCGGCGCCCTGTCCGAGAAGATCGATGCGCTGGCGAGCCTGCCGCGCGAGGTATGGTCGAGCACGCTGCTGGCAGACGCCGACGCCGACCGCGTGCGCGACGTGCTCACGCAGATTCGCATTGGGCTTGAGCAGGGCTTTATCAACAACGGTCACTCGGCGGCGCTCGGTCGCGCGATGAGCTACAGCTCGCCTTCGGCCGTGGTGCGCGAGCAGCTTTCGGGCGTGGACTTCTACCTGTTCCTGCGCGATCTGCTCGACCACTTTGACGAGCGCGTGGACGGGTTGCGCACCAAGCTTGCCGAGCTGGCAGAGCGCGTCTTTGTGGCCGATGGCTGCATGGCGAGCTTTACCGGCAGCGACGAGGACTTTGACGCGTACTGGGCCGCCGCGGGCGACCTGGGGCTGGGCGCTGGCGACAGCACCGATGCCGGCCGCAACGCGCTCGTGGTGCCGTCGCCGTGCGACCGCCACGAGGCCTTTGTCATCCCCAGCGACATCTGCTTTGCGGCAAGTGCGTGCGACCCGCGTCGCCTGGGCATTGACGTGACGGGCGCCTGGGCGGTTGCCGCCAACGCGCTCTCCTACGACTATCTGTGGAACGAGATCCGCGTTAAGGGCGGTGCGTACGGCTGCGGATTCCGCGCGGCCGGCGAGCGTCAGGCGGCGTTCTACACCTACCGCGACCCCGCAATCGACCCCTCGATTGAGCGCGTAGCGCGCGCGGGCGAATGGCTCGGCAGCTTTGAACCCGACGAGGCCGCCTTTGAGGGCTTTATCGTGAGCTGCGTGAGCGGCATGGACGCGCCGGTGAAGCCGTACGCGCTCACCAAGCGCCGCAACACGACCTACCTGGCCGGGCTCGATCCGCACGCACGCGAGGAGCGCCGCGCCCAGATGCTCGCCGCCACGCCCGGTGAGCTTCGCTCGCTCGGCGCCGATGTGACGCGCATCGCAGCCGAGTCGCCAACCTGTGTCTTTGGCGGTCGAGACGTCATCGCCAAGAGCAACGCCGGCTTTAACGTCGTCGACCTGATGGGCTAACCACAAAGGTAGATTTTTGGGACTTGCCTGAAAATCTACCTTTTTTCCTCAGCTTGGGCGGGGCAGCTCAGCCCGTCCCACCAGTTTGTCTAAATCTGTAACATCTAGGCGGCAATATCGGCTCCAGATGTTACAAATCGAGACGTTTCCGAATGGCACCGGCCCTTTGTCTCAATCTGTAACATCTAGGTCCGATTTTGCCGAGTTACTGTTACAGATCGAGACAAACCGCCGCGAACACCCGCTCTTCGTCAAAACCCACGAAGGTGTCCATGAACTGCCCCCTTTGCGATGGTTTGTGTGGTGGTTTGGATGTTTGCCCAGATAAAACCTGCCAAAATAAACCTGTCCCTTTTTGGCAGGTTTGGGAGAGGGGGCCGGAATGGATAAGGCTGAGTTGCGGCGGGCGGTGATTGCTCGGCGCGATGCTCTTGATTTGGATGTGCGGGCGGCGAAGTCTACCGTTGTCTGCGCGCGGCTGGTTGAGCTGTTGGATCGCTTGGGTGCCGCGGCGCCGCACACCGTTGCCATCTATGCCGCGATGGGCTCCGAGGTCGATCCAGCCGCGTTTGCCGCAGCGGCCGCCGCGCGCGGCTGGCGCGTAGCTTATCCGTGCATGCTCTCGGCAACAGACGCCATGGCTTGTGGCCAGCGCATGTGCATGCGGGCAGTTGCCGCCGACGATGCGTCCGCGGCACCGTTTATCGCCCACCCCACGCGGGCCTTTGCGGCCACAGACATCGACAGTAGCCGCTTCCCTATCGTGCCTGCTGAGGCTCTCGACATGGTCGTCGTGCCGCTCGTAGCCTTCGACCGCGCCGGCGCACGCCTGGGCTACGGCGGCGGCTGCTATGACCGCTATCTGCCCATGCTCTCGCCCACATGCCAAATCATCGGCATCGCCTTTGACGAGCAGCGTGTCGACCGCGTTCCCACCGACGCCCACGACCTGCCGCTACCCCACATCATCAGCGCCTAACGGCTGGCCTAGTGCTCCTCGCCGGCGCGGGCCAGGTCGTAGGGTGTGGTCTGGTAGACGTAGTAGTTGAGCCAATTGGTGTAGAACAGCTGAGCCTGGCTGCGCCAGACGTTGCGCGGCTCGGCGGCGGGGTCGTCACCTGGGAAGTAATGCGCCGGCACCTGGGGGTTGAGCCCGCGCTTCACGTCGCGCTCGTACTCCAGGCGCAACGTGTCGGTGTCGTACTCGGGATGGCCAAAGACAAAGAAGCGGCGGCTGTCGGTCGACTTGACGATGTACAAGCCCACCTCGTCGGACACGGCCACGACCTCAAGCTGCGGCTCGGCCTCCACGTCCTCGCGGCGCACATCGGTGTTGCGCGAATGCACGGCATAGAAGCGGTCGTCGAAGCCGCGCACCAGCGGGCTTTGCGGCTTCACCAGATAATGCTCGAACACGCCGCTCGCCTTTGCCGGCAGGTCGTGCTTCTGGATACCGTAATGATGGTACAGGCCGGCCTGTGCGCCCCAACAAATGTGCAGCGTAGAGTGCACGTGCGTGGTGGACCAATCCATGATCTGGCAGAGTTCGGGCCAGTAGTCGACCTCTTCGAACGGCATCTGCTCCACCGGCGCGCCCGTGATGATCAGGCCGTCGTAGTGGATGTCGCGGATGTCGTCGAACGTGCGGTAGAACGTCTCCAGGTGGCCGGCGCTTACGTGCGTGGCCTCGTGCGTCTTGGTGCGCAGCAGGTCCACCTCCACCTGCAGCGGCGTATTGGAGAGCTTGCGCATGATTTGCGTCTCGGTGGCGATCTTGGTGGGCATGAGGTTGAGGATGAGCACGCGCAGCGGACGGATGTCCTGGTGCAACGCGCGGTACTCGGTCATGACAAAGATGTTCTCGCTCTCGAGCTGCGCGGCGGCAGGGAGGGCGTCGGGGATGCGAATGGGCATGGATGCTCCTTACGAGTCAGTTGCAGCTATGGTACAACGAGCGGCCCCATCCGCGCGAGCACATCGCCCAGCGATGCCGTCAGCGGCCCAAATCGCTCCAAAAGTAGAAATTAAGGCATGTCCCAAAAAACTACTTCGCTTTAGCCTAGCAAAGTGACGGCAGGAGGCTACAATGGTTCGACGCGAAAAACTCGGCCGAAAGGATACATATATGTACCAGATGCGTAAGATCGGTGTGGTCGGCCAGGGCCACGTAGGAGCACATGTCGCCAACAGCCTACTCATGCAGGGCATTGCCGATGAGCTGTACCTGTGCGATATCAACGAGGCCAAGGTGACGTCCGAGGTTCAGGACCTGCGCGACTCCCTTTCGTTTGTCCCGTACAACACCAAGATCGTCAACTGCTACGACCACTACGAGGAGCTGGCCTGCTGCGACGTCATTGTCAACGCTGCCGGTAAGGTCGCGCTGGCCGCTGGCAACCGCGACGGCGAGTTGTTTTTTACCACCGACGCCGCCCGCACCTTTGCCAAGCGCATCGTCGACGCCGGCTTTGACGGCATCTTCGTGAGCATCTCCAACCCCTGCGACGTCGTGTGCACCGAGCTGTGGCACCTGACCGGCTACGATCCCAAGAAGATCATCGGCTCCCGCCTGCGCACCGAGATCTCCAAGAAGGTCGGCGTGAGCCCCAAGTCCATCGACGCCTACATGATCGGCGAGCACGGCTTTAGCCAGCTTGCTGCCTTTAAGGCCGCGACCATCGCCGGCAAGAGCCTCAACGAACTTCAGGCCGAGAACCCCGACAAGTATGCCTTCGACCACATGGAGATTGAGGAGCTCGCGCGCAAGGGCGGCTACGTAACCTACCAGGGCAAGCAGTGCACCGAGTACGCCGTCGCCAACTCCGCCGCGCGCGTCTGCGCCGCCGTGCTGCACAACGAGCACGCCGTGCTTTCGGCCTCTACGCTTATGACCGGCCAGTATGGCGAGGAGGGCATCTTTACCTCCCTGCCGTGCGTGATCGGCGCCGAGGGCGTCGAGGAAGTCTACACACTGGACCTGTCCGAGCACGAGCTCGAGGGCTTCCACAAGAGCTGCCAGCACATCCGCGACAACATCGCCCAGCTCGACTGGTGGGATACCGAGGCCTACGACGCCAAGTAAGCCGCTGGCTGCCGCAACCTTGCGAATCTATGCGCGATACTAAGCGCGCCGGAAACCCACCGGCGCGGCCCGCTTTTTACGCACGCTGTTCGCTTGCGAATCGAAGGTGAATGCTTTTCCCGTTACCTAGTACTGCTCGATGCCCATGTAGCGACGAATCTCAGGGCTGTGGTCGAACACCTTTCCGCGGGCGGCGCGCAGCTCGCAGCTCATGTTGTAGAAGAATATCGGCTCCAGGTACGAACGCACGCTGGCGGGCACCTCGCCCACGCCGTACTCGAGTGCATCGAGCACCATAACCGTATCGGTGTGCGTGTTGAGGAACGCCAGCGCGCGCTCCTCCATGGGGCGGCACTCGCCCGATCCGAGCTGCACAAAGTAGAACACGCCGGGCTCGGTAGCCTCGAAGGGACCGTGGAAATACTCGCCGGAGTGGATGTAGCAGCAGTGCTGCCACTGCATCTCCATAAGCGAGCAAATCGCCATGGCGTAGGTCTGGCTAAAGTTGGGGCCGGAACCCAGGATATAGAAGAACTTATGCTGCTGGCAGAGCTCGGCAAAGCGATCGCCCAGCTCGGCGTTGACCTTCTCACGGGCAGCGGGCAACAGCGCATCCATCTGCTTAAGGCCGGCGTACATGTCGGCGAGTGCCTCGTAACCCTCCTGCTGGTCGAGCAGCTCGGCAGCCATCAGGACGCCGATGCCTTGCGGAACCTCGGCCTGCGGCACGCCTTCGCCCCACGGATAGACCCAGGTGGTCCACTTGCCGTTATCAATCTTGGAGCCCTCGCAGTCGGTCATGGCCACGACCTCGGCGCCGGCTGCCAGCGCCATCTCGCAACCGTCGACGACCTCCTGCGTATTGCCGCTGTGGCTGCAGGCGATGACGAGTGATTTCTCGCCAAGACTCTTGGGAGCCATCAGGCAAAACTCGCGCGCCGTGTAGACCGTCGAGGCAAACGTGGTGGCCTCGCGCTTGAGCAGCTCGTTGGCCGGCATCAGGTCGATCATCGAACCGCCGCAGGCGATCCAAAAGACGTTCTCAATCTTGCCCTTGCGCTCGATAATTTCCTGAACCAGATCGCGTGCGTTCACGGTGATGCTCCTCCTTGTGTGGCGGTTTTGAACGACGACAGCTCGTACCTGCGGTCGTTCTATGTTGTCCTATTTATAGCACGCACGACGACGCTCGTGAAGTCATTTCACCAAACTTATTCTATGTTGTTCTATCTATGGACGTTAGATGTCGAACACGTAGCGCGAGCCCACGATCTTTTGGCGTCCGAGCAGCAAGGGCCGCTCGTCCGCATCGGTAAAGTACGCCTCCATATAGAAGAGCGGCTCGCCGACCGGCACCTCCAACAGCGGGGCCGCCTGAGCATCGGCAAGCGCAATCTCCACGGTGCAAGGGTCGGACTTGAGCGGCGCGCGGCCCGAATGCTCGGCAACGAGCGCAAAGATCGAGTTATCGGTGAGGTCCTTATCGGCAAGTGTCTGCAGATAGGGATGGTCAGCCAGCACAAAGGCGTTGTTCTCGAGCATGACGGGGATGCCGTCGGCCGTGCGCACGCGCTCGACCACGATAAGCTCGCAGCCGGGCTCTACGCCAAAGAACGCCGCGTCCTCGCGCGTCGCCGCAACCACCGTGCGCGATACCAGGCGCGCACCCGGCACCATGTCGTTGGCAGCGCAACCCTCGGAAAAGCTCTGAACATCACCCTTCTGGACAATCTTGCGCTTGAGCTTGGGCGCGCACACGAACGTGCCCCTCCCCTGCTGGCGGTTGAGATACCCCGCGCGCGACAGCTCCTCGATGGCGCGGCGCACGGTGATGCGTCCCACGCCGTAGTACTTCGCGAGCTCCATCTCGGAAGGAATGCGCGAGCCGGATGCGTACACGCCACGCGCGATCTCGCCCTTTAGGTCGTCCATAACCTGCTGGTACAGCGGCACAGCGGACACCTCAGTGCGCTCGGTTTTATCATCGGATGCCATCGTTATGCTCCATTCCGTGCATGCTCGGACTCAAACTCTTCAATCGCCGCCATAAACTGCTCGCCAAAGGCGTCGGCCTTTTTCTCGCCGATGCCGTTGACCTGGATAAGCTCGTCGCGCGTCTGTGGGCGTAGGCGGCACAGGCCGCGCAGGGCCTTGTCGGAAAAGACCATGTACGGCGCCATCTCCAGCTCCGTCGAGATCTCCTTGCGGAGGGCACGCAGGCGCTCGAACAGCTCGGCATCGTCGCCAACACGCGGGCGCTGATCCAGCTCGGCCTCCTCGCGCAGCAGATCGACGGCGCGGCGGGCGCGGGCCGAGGCCTTGCGCTTGGACGCACGACGCTTAACGGTAAAGGCGAACGCCTCATCCTCGACCTCGACGGCACGCGGACCCAGCCCCACGACCGGGTACTGCCCCTGCGAGGTGGCCAGATAACCGCGGCCGCACAGCTGGCCGATGATGTCCTTGATGCGCCCGACCGATTCGCTCGACAGCTCACCGTAGCCGCGGTCCTCGTCCAGATGCATCTGGCGAATGCGCTCGGTGTTGCCGCCGTGGAGCACATCGGCGATGAGCGACTTGCCAAAGCGCATGGGACGCGTGGCCACGTAGCGCACGGCGGCGCGGGCCATATCGGTGACGTCCTCGACCTCGAACTGCGTGAGGCAGTTGCTGCAGTTGCCGCAGCTCTCGACGTCGTCCGTGGCGGTGCCGCCCGTACTGGCCGCGGCATGCTCGGCCGCGGCCTCGTCGCCAAAGTAGCGCAGCATGTATTCGCGCAGGCAGCCGGTGGTATTGCAGTAGCCCTCCATCTGGCTGAGCAGACGATATCGATTCTGGAGCGCCCACGCGCGCTGCTCGTCGTCGAGCGCCTCATCGGCAGCATCGCCGCGGTCGAGCAGAAAGCGGCGCATGCGAAAATCGTTGCCGTTCCACAGCAAGTAGCAGCTGGCCGGGTCGCCATCGCGGCCGGCGCGGCCCGCCTCCTGGTAGTAGGCTTCGATGCTCTCGGGCACGTTGTTGTGGATCACGTAGCGCACGTTGGGCTTGTCGATGCCCATGCCAAAGGCGTTGGTGGCAGCCATCACCTGGATATCGTCGTCGATAAAGGCGCGCTGGCTTTGGCGACGGGCGTCGTTGCCCATGCCGGCATGGTAGCGGCCAACGCGAATGCCGTTGGGGCCCAGCGCCTCGGCAAGCTCGCCCGCCAGCGCATCGACCGTCTTGCGGGTCGAGCAATACACGATACCGCTCTCGCTCGAATGCGCGATCACATAGTCGCGCACCCAGGCAGTCTTGGCCTTGTCGCCCATCTCCTCGCAACCAAAGTAGAGATTCTTGCGATCGAAGCCCGTCACCACCGTCGCAGGGTTTTGCAGGCCGAGCATCTGCTGAATATCCGCACGCACGCGTTCGGTCGCCGTGGCGGTAAACGCCGCCACGATGGGGCGCTGCGGCAGGGAATCGATGAACTCACGAATCTGCAGATAGGCGGGGCGGAAATCCTGACCCCATTGGCTTACGCAGTGGGCCTCGTCAATGGCCACGAGCGGCACGCCAATGCCGGCGGAACCCGCAGCCTCCTGCGCAAAGGCCAAAAAACGCGGCTCGAGCAAGCGCTCGGGCGCCACGTACATAAGCTGGTAGCGGCCCTCGCGCGCCCGCTTGAGCACGGTGTTTTGCTGGGCCGGAGTAAGGCTGGAGTTGAGATAGCTGGGTCGCGCACCCGCCGCGAGCAACGCACGGGTCTGGTCCTCCATAAGCGACAGCAGCGGACTCACCACAAAGGTGATGCCGGGCAGCATGAGCGCGGGCACCTGGTAGCAAATGGACTTGCCGGCACCCGTGGGCATAACACCCAGCGCATCGCGACCGGCAAGGATCGCATCGACCATGCGGTCCTGTCCCGGGCGAAACGAGGTGTAGCCAAAATAGGCGCCGAGCGTGTCGAGCGCCATCTGCTGCATGCTATCGGTCATGGTTTCCTAACGTCCAAGTCATCTGCCGCCGATTATACGCCGCCACGCGGACAGCAGCACACGGCCGCCGCCCAGACTAGTCGTTTAAGAGCGTCCCCAATGACTAAGGAGTGTCCCCAGGTGCCGACAGAAAAGGAACGTCCCCAAGTGCCGGCCCGGCAACGTCGATGTTCTGGCAATGTCAGCGAAAGCCCGCCAGAGCGAGCAAGGTGCCTTGAAACAAGGCGGCATTGACCTTCTGGTCAT
>OCPZ01001323.1_pt1 | contig 12119 bp, 10 predicted proteins | sample 1538881 | NCBI WGS metagenome assembly OCPZ01 (sample SAMN04571733, study PRJEB22368) | human gut metagenome | biome: human gut; material: stool | host: Homo sapiens | place: Luxembourg | collected 2013-01-11 | reverse complement strand
CGCTCTTTCTGATCCTCTGCCATACCTGCACTATAATTTATAGGGGTGCGTGAGCAGGTTTCCCTACTCAACAACTCTCGTTTTGTTGTAATTATATCCTGCAGTTCGAGCATACTTAGACCTTTGATTTACAGTATTAAAGGTAGTAAAATAATCGCAAAACCACAACTGTACAACTGATTTAATTATCTGATTTTTAACATTTTAACCACAGATCCTCAAGAATCAAAACCACGTCTTTCCAGTCAATCCGATAAACAGTATCTGCCCCGTTTCGCTCCACTTTCATGAACTGATAGCCTGCTACAAACTTCTTTTCGAACAGACTATATGAACGATTGTCAAATGAAAACATACAGACTATTCTGCGATTTCGCGACATGACTATAAAGACGTCTCCATCATTGGGTTCCCTGTGAAGCCGTTCACGAATGACAGACAACACACGGCTGTGCTTACAACGCATATCGGCAAAGTCACGGACATAATAAAAATGATTGAGACCGGTAACACTCAACATACTCCCTCCAGATTCTCTACCATACGAACCAAATCCTGGTAGCTTAAATTCTTTCGGGACAAATGTAAGCCATTGCTAATACGAATGGCAACCCAAATACAAACTGGGTGATCATTTCTGCTTTGTGATACCGATTGAGGCTGATCACTAGTCCTGGATTTTTCCTCATGACCAATTTCAGGAGCACCATCAATCTGGACTTCAACTACTTTTTTCCGGGTATCCTTGAACCATTTCTGAAAGATGTTATAAGGAACTTTGTTCCTAACACAAAATGATTGGAGGGGTTCTCCATGAGGCAAGGCCTCGGTCTGGTATTGAAAGTAAAAAACTTTCAAGATCTTCACTGCTATACATAATTCTTAAAATTTGGTTGGCAGCGAAGATAGAACTTTCAATCAATAGCCATTTTTTGACTGCTTACATTTTAAACCCAATTATACACTAAATTTTGATTTAAAAAAGGATGTAATATGCTGGCTAGCCAATCCATCACCATAAGGATTCACTGCTTTACTAATTGTTTCATAATATACACAATCTTCTAACAAATTAGACACTTCACCAACAATTTTATTATAATTCGTTCCTACTAATTTTACCGTCCCAGCTTCCAATGCTTCAGGACGCTCTGTTGTATCACGCATTACGAGAACAGGTTTACTTAATCCAGGAGCCTCTTCTTGAATACCACCACTATCGGTCAGTACAAGAGTTGACTTTTCCATCAAATACACAAATGATAAGTACTCTAATGGTTCTATGAAAAACATATTTTCTATATTAAATATATCCTTACCAAACACATCATAAATAGGCTTACGCACATTGGGGTTTAGATGCATTGGATATACAAAATCTACATCAGCATATTTCTTCGTTAAATCTTTTATAGCAGTACATACAGAAATAAAACCATCACCGAAGTTTTCACGACGATGCCCTGTTATCAGTACTAGCTTTTTACCGTCCTTCAAACGATTTACATCATATCCTGCAACTTTCAAAACATTCTTTAACTCAGCATCCAATGATTTATCAATCTTAATTTTATCTACCATCATGTAGAGTGCATCAATTACTGTATTACCGGTAACCATAATTGCTTTATCATTCACGCCTTCGTCCAATAAATTCTGACGACTAAGTGGAGTGGGTGAAAAATGGTACGTAGCAATGCGTCCGGTTATCAATCGGTTCATTTCTTCCGGCCATGGACTATAAATATTGTGCGTACGTAATCCTGCCTCAACATGCCCCACAGGAATTTGCTGATAGAAAGCAGCTAAAGCAGAAGCAGTAGAAGTCGTTGTATCACCATGTACCAATACAATATCAGGCTGTGCCTCTTTCAACACATCTCTCATACCTATAAGCACACGAGTTGTAACATCATAGAGGTCTTGTCCCTGCTTCATAATATTAAGATCATAATCCGGATGAATGTTGAAAATTGTCAGCACTTGATCAAGCATTTCACGATGCTGCCCAGTTACACAAACAATTGTTTTAAAATCATCGGGATATTTCTGCAGTTCTTTAACCAATGGAGCCATTTTTATTGCTTCAGGACGAGTACCAAAGACAAGCATTATTTTTTTCATTAGGGTATATTTAATTAAACATTCACAAATAATGACTTAAAATCAAACTCTTTTATTGAGTCAATACGAGACTCTAAATTCCATTCTCTTATTATATTCGCTATTTTGTGGTAATCTTCAAATTCGATGAGAGAGAATACTCCATGGCTTGTACCATAAACATATTCTGCCATTCCCTTTGCTTTCTCACTATATGACAAAAATATTGTAGGAACATTCATTGTTATGGCATTGATTGCACAGTGCATTCTCGCTGCTATTACAAAATTGCATCTGGCCAAATCACTTTTTAAGCCAATAAATCCAGGATCAGAACTCACCATAGTTACAGAGTGCCCTGCATTCTTCACTCTACTTGCTATTTGTTCCAAATAACATAAATCATTATCATTCAGAGATGTAGAAAGTACGTGAGGAATAAACAGGAGTTTACAGTGAAGTTCTTCAACCAATCCACAAATAGCTTCTGCTTGTTTTTTGACAGCAGTTTCTAAACTATCATAATGGTATAAGGCTGAAAGTGGACTAAGATTAATACCTACCGTTATACTTTCAGACTTTCCCTCACTACTCAAAGAAGGGCATTTTACAAAATAAGCAGGATCAGGAGCAAAGACTACATTCTGTTTAATTCCTAATGAATTAAGATAATTCACCGTTACTATTTCTCTTGCCACTATCAGATCAACACTCTTTAAGTGTTTCTTAAAGAAATTCAACGCTTTCAAATTCTGTTCAAATTTTCCAACCGAAGCCCCCCACAATACATACTTAATACCTTTTGCCTGACACTTTTCAAGAAACAAAGGTAACGAAATATTACAGCCTCCAATAGAAGTCAACGTATACAAATCGCCTCCAATAGAAAATACTGTATCATATTCATTCAACCAATCAGTAGAATCATAAGGCATAGTAAAAGAGATGCCAACAAATGTAAGCAATTTACGTATAATGTTTTTAGGATTCCACCGTCCTAATCTTTTACGTTGCAGTATTTTCAGATCACAATCAGCTAATCTCTGCACATCATCCTCATAATTATACGAAGCATAGCTAATTTTGATAGCAGGATCAACGTTCCTAAGTATTTCAATCGTCCCACGTACTATAGCTTCACAACCATAATTATAAACACCGCCAATCCCTATCAATAACACATTCTTCATTTTCATTCTAATATATTTCAAGTAAATAGCACATAAAGTAAAATTTATACTACTATTTTACTTTTTACTCCTAATTTTCTTCAAAATCAAAGAAAACAGTTTACTTTTCATTTCTTTATTTATCCCAATTATCCAAACACTTAATATCACACAAAAAAGGCTCACTAAAATAAGAGTCAAATTATAATATATTTCATTCAACCCCAATTTATTACCAAAAACATAAATCACTAATGGTAAAGGAATAGCTAAAATAGTAACCTTAAAGCAAGGCATAAACACTTTCATAATATCTCGCCATGTATAACCAACAATCTTTATTATAAGAATGGGTTTTACAACAAGCCCCAATAGAACATAGCACGCTAATAATGCCCAAGCTAAAACGACAGGAGTATATCCACTCTTAAATAACAGATAAACTATCGGAAAAACCAGAAAACCAATTAATGGTGAAATTAATGCATTTTCCTTTATTCGCCCCTTGGCGTAAAGAGCTGTATAAAATGATGTATCAAATACTTGAAAAAGACTGGTCACAAGAGTCAACTGTAAAAAGATAACTGTATAGTCAGGAACGATTCCCAACCATAACCTCAATAAAGGTTCTGTTACCAAACAAATGGGCAGACATAAGGCAAGCATCATAAAATATGAATACTTTGTCGAACTGCACAACAAATCTTTACTTCCTTGATAATCTTCTGCTGCATATCTTTTTACTATTTGTGGATTAACAGCTATACGGAAGTTTTGAACAAATTGGTTAGCAGCCATATTCACTTGATTAGCAATGGCACGAGCTGTTACAATCGCTGGTGAAAAGAAAACATTAATCAAAATAGTTGCACCTTGATTATTCAAAGCAATGGAAGCGCTCGACCATAAATTCCACCCTGAATAGTTTAACACATCTTTTATTATAGCTCTGTCTATTGAGCATTTAGATCGTGTTTCTACAAAATTACGAGTACAATAATTACGATAAAACCAAGTTATACCAATTTGCAAAGTACACAAGAATATAGCATATAATTTCAATTTATCCCAATCACTTATTGCCAATAAATAGACGATGAGAAGTTTCAATACAGTTTCTATAATACTCAAATAAGCATAAACATTCATCTTTTCATGACTGATTATAGAAGCATTAAAAGGAACCTGAAAAAACATAGCCAACACTGTTAATATTGAGAAATGATATGCAAATACTGCAGCTCCCATTCTTTCAGTTGGAATCTGTAACTTATTATAAACAAACCATAATCCAATAGTTTCAGCTAGTAAAAATATAAAAAATGCAAGAATTAAGTGCATTGCCAATACTGTCGAAAAGGTTCGCCTAAGTTTATCTTCATCCTTTTTCCCTAATTCATAAGTAAGAAATCGAGAGGAGCCAGAACTTAATGCAGTGCTTATGAACGAAAGTATTACGGCAACACCACCTACAGTCTGATAAATACCATAGTCATTAACTCCTAACATTTGTAATATAACGCGTGATGTATATAAAGTGACAAGCATTGTAAACATCATACGAAAATAAAGAAAGAAGGTGTTTTTAACAATAGTTCTGTTATTTGTTTGCCGCTCTATCATTCTATGATACTACTTATTTTCCACATAATTTTCTTTTTATCTGATTTGCAATTTCATAAAAAAATAACAAACTTCGAATATCCCAACGTTTTTTATACAAAGCTAAATAATACTTTTTTTTATCCTTCCATGTTGCAGTTTTAAGGTAATCTATAAAATGCAAATTCATTTTTTCAATGCTAATACCATTCTTTTTACACCACTTTTTAATAATTCGGTCTGTATCACCTTCAAACCCCCAATCAATTCCAAATTGATAGTTGCTCTTTACATATGCATTATAAGTTAATTCAATACCCTCTTTTAAGAAAATTGTTTGACGAAACGAAGGAACGACTTTCTTTATCTTATCATTACTATTTAGTGCATCTATAGAACGCCCCCCCAATATTTCACCAGCATGATTAGGAAGTTCTTGTGCATAAAATTCACTTGTAACATCCACAATCTTTACTTTTTTTCCAGATAATTCCGACAAAACATTAAGTACTTCATTAAAGGAGGGAGTTTCATCACCACAAATATTAAAAGCCTCATTATAAGCACCCCGATTACCAATCAAGCCAACAACACCAACAGCAAAATCTTCTACACGTGTCATATTGCATCGATTTACTCCACCATTCCAACGTATAATCGGTTTTTCATTCAATATTCGAGACACCAATGTCCAATGATAACCATACTTAGGTGAAATACCATAAGGAATTCGTGTATCTCCATATGTTACACAAGGACGGATAATTGTATAATTTGTATCTGATTTCTTTGCCAGGATCTCTAAATGTTTTTCACTAGCCCATTTATTCACACTATAACTCCATATCGGTAATATCTTAGGAGAATCCTCCCTACAAACTTCTCCCAAAGTGGTGTTATAAACAGCACAAGAAGATATAAAAAAATATTGCTTTGTATAATGAGAGTAAAAATTGAAACTATCTGCCACCTCATCATCAGAGTAGCATAAATAATCCATAACAGCATCAAATCTCCTTTCTCCAAGCAGATGCCGAATTTTTTTTAAATCATTTTTATCTGATTTTAAAAATTCTACATTATCTGGAATAAGGTTGCTCCTACTACCTCTGTTAATCATGGTCACTTTAAAGCCTTGCCTTAAAGCTTCATTAGTTACAGCACTACTAAGAACTCCGGTACCACCTATTATTAGTACATTCATAAATATAAATACAAGAAAAAAATCTTGAGCTATATCAAAGAAAGAGTATTACTTATTATTAAATTAAAAACTAAGCATTGTGCCCGCCCAACTAAGTCCTACTCCAAAGCCAGTCACCATAACAGTCATGCCCTGATGTATTGTTCCATTCTCCATGCAGTGTTTCAATCCAATTAGTACAGTAGAAGAAACAGTATTACCTGTATTCTCCAAATTAATATAAAACTTCTCTTTGGGTAAAACACATACTTTCCGGATAGTATTTAACATAAACTTATTAGCTTGATGGAACACAAAATAGTCTACATCTTCTTTCAAAAATTGATTCTTTTCCAATACTTGCTTCATCATAGTCGGAACTGCCTCTAAAGTAAAGTTGAATATAGCTCCACCATTCATGTACAAATAATCATCATACCAAACATGATCTTCATCATCTTTAATAGACAATCCGGTTCTTCCCGGATACCGAGAAGCACCTGTCTTTACTATCAGATTATTTGCTCCATTGCCATCGGTTCCTAATACAAATTCACCAATTTCAGCAAATCCATCTGTTGATACTAAACAAGCGGCTGCTCCATCACCAAAAATAGAACGATTACCCTTATCAGAAGGGTGAAGATATTTATTGTATGTTTCTGATGTGAGAAGCAAAACATTTTTGGCAATGCCTGATACTATAAGTCCCTTCGCAATAGCTAATCCATATACACACCCTGAACAACCCAAATTATAATCAAAGGCACCAATATCAGTACGCAGCCCTAATCGATATTGTAATACACAAGCTGTGGACGGCAAATAATAATCAGAACTTTGCGTACAAAGCAATAGAAAATCAATATCCTTTGAATCAATAGAGTATTCTTCAAAAAGTTTCTTTGCTGCCTTTTCGGCCATATCTCCTGCTGTCTCACCAACTGCAGCAACATGACGAACATTCACACCTACTTTGGCTGCCACTTTTTCAACACTCCATTCAGGAAACTCACTTACCAAGTCTTCATTCGTAACAACTTGTTCGGGTAAATAGTAACTAATAGCTTTTATATATGCTCCCATTTTATTATAAATTATTCGCACCTCCTGTCAAATCAATACAAGATCCAGTCATCCACGAAGATGCATCCGAAAGTAAATAAATAGCAAGATTTGCCACATCATCAGGATACCCATAGCGCTTTAAGGGATACTTTAATTGTTCTTGCTCTAAATCTTCTTTAGTCAACCCTCCTTTATAAATCAAGTCAGTCCATACCATAGCGGGACAAATGCAATTGACACGTATGTCGCGGGGAGCCAATTCTAAAGTTAAGCATTTGGCATAAGAAATAATAGCTCCTTTTGAAGCACTATACAATGCATTGCCTATACTAGGAGCATCAGCCGCACGAGAAGCAATAAAAACAATAGACGCAGCCTTATTGACTTTCTTTGCAGATAATAAAGCGGTTTGCAACAAGACTGGAGCTTTAAAATTAGCATCCATCACATTCTCTATATCAGCTTTATCAATCAGTTTGCATGGTTTACGATGTCCAATACCGGCACAATGCACAATGCCGTCTAAATTCGAAACTAAAGATATGATTTTTAAAATATCTATTTCATTAGTTAAATCTCCTGCTATCGATAAATGCCCTTCTCCCATCAATAACGAACGAGTTACGTTCAATCGCTCAACGTTACGTCCAGTAATGATAACAGAAGCGCCCATCTTAGAACAAGCTATAGCAATAGCCTGTCCAATCCCAGCTGACGCACCAGTAACCAATAATTGTTTACCCTCAAGCGAAAACGGATTGAAAGTTTGAACCATTCTACTTAGCTTCTACTAAATTAAACAATTCCTCAACCGTTTCACATGAACGTATCTCTTTACCTGTTATTTCTTTATTATAGGTCGTTTTTACAAAAGCGATAATAGACATTGCTGTTAGCGAACTCCATTCGTCCAAATCCTGATACACAGTATCCATTTGAATTTCAGTGATATCCGTATCTTCAAATTGTTCAGCAAATCCTTTGACAAATTCTTCTAATATCATATCCTTAAGTTTATAATTAATACTTCCAATAAACATCTTCTTCTATCACTTGTGCCGGATTGCCGCTAACCATTGAATAGGCTGATACATTTTGAGTAACAAAAGATTTTGCCCCAATTATAGCACCATCACCAATTTTAACTCCGGGCATAATGATTGCACCTTCGCACAACCAAGCGTGCTGACCTATAAATACCGGACGCGTATCCTTATATCCACGCATAGCGATATAATGATTTCCATTATTATCGCGAATGGTTATATCGCGCCCCAACATAACTCTATCACACAAGTGAATATGTTCACCACAGATAATCGTAGCATTTATATTAGTAGCACCGTTACCTTCTATATGTAGAAACGCATTTTTAAATACTTCTACATCAGAGCCATAACCTAATGAAAAATTATTATCTATTTGTAATACTGCATTATTCTCAACTAAAAGACGAGTTTCAAGCCTTGACTTAGAGAATCTTTTCTGTCCAATAACAAAAATTCCCTTAACTTTCACATGCGCTTTAGGATGGATTTCCAAAATAGTATTTCGATGAATAAGTATAAATGCACCTCGGACTATACTACATTTCACTTGCTTACAAAAAAGATTATATCTAATATTCTTCCAATAAAGAGGCAAATTAAAACGAGATACACTTGCTATATTCCATAAAAAGCGAAGAACATTTTTCAGTTTCCGTTTCCACGTTAGTATATCAATTGGTCTACGAATATATTTAGCTGCTATATCCTGAAATGGCATTGTATCCAAATCTTCATAAAAACTCACTCTATCAACTAAGGGAGCATCTAATGATTGCACCAATGCACGATTACCTCCTAAGATCGATTCAAAAGGTACTTTCTTTTCAATAATAGTTGATTTTATCGTTTCAAAATAAGATTTTCCTTTCTGGGAATTCAGCATAACCAAACTGGTTCCCATATCATTATCCAATTCTTTTCCTACAGTATGCTCGGCTCCCCAATAATCTGCCACAGTAATATCAGCCATCCGTGGAAAACCTTTAAACTGACAATCATAGCACGAAGGACGAGAGTATACCTTTGTACCCAAATAGCCTATTGTAAAGAAACTAGTATCTTTTGTATCATAAAGAATTTGTTTGTTCTGAAACACGACTTTACTAGTTAGTTGCCGCCATCCTAATTCTTTATTTTTCGCCTTAAAATAAACAATTTTAGATTGATATCTATCTTCCAGGTAATCCAAGTATTTACGAAAAACTTTAGGAGAATTAACCCCTAAACAAATAAAATCTACAATAACAAGATTATCATAGTCCTTCACAAGGAAGCGACGTAATGCTGCCATTTGACAAGGAGTACCACACACCAATACTTTTTCCCCACTTTTCAAAAGTTGACGGACTAGTTTATAAAAGCCTTCTGCATTACTTTGCAGGTATTTAGAGCTACGCAGTGCAGCCAAGTCTTTTTTATCATTAGATATAAAGTGACTTACAGAATAGTCTTCATTAAAGATAGCACCGCCTACATAACCTCCTTCTTTATAGGTTCTTTCTGCCAAAGCTGAAAATAAGCCACCGGAAGTGCTGTCAAAACGCACTTCAATGTTTTTATGAATAGCGGCATGGCATTCAGACTGAGGTAAATCATTCTTCTTCAGCTCTTCTACATGAATAACAGGACAAACGTTATCACATAGTCCACAATTAATGCATCGCTCTTTATCAACCACTGGATACCAAAATCCTTCAATGTCTATATGGAAAGAGATTGCATCTTTGGGGCATACATCACCACAAGCATTGCATCCACAACATCTAGATTTATCTGTTACTTGAATCATTATTATTTATAAAATTCAGATATCATTTTTTGATATTTATCTACCTAAAAGAAATATTTATGCTTTCCTCAAATTACAAACAAAACTTCTTCCAAAGAGTATCCAACCTACGCAACTTCCTCCTATAAGTAATACAAAACCGAGTAAAACTATAGATTTACTAGGTTTAGCAGCTCTTATTGGAATAGTAGCAGGCTCAACTACCGTATAAACAGGAGTAATTTCCTGCACTTTTGCTTCAGCCATCTGCAATTGTTGTGCAACACTTGTATATACTTGATAAGCAAGATTCATCTCATTTTCCAAACGTACCTGTTCAGCACGATAACTCTGAAGAATAATATTTTTGTTAGCATCAGAAAACTTTGCATAATTCTCCTGTGCTATCTCATACTCTTTCTTCTTACGCGCAAAAAGCTTCTTCTGAAATTCAAAATCCTGACGGGCTTTGTTCGTACGGTATTCCGTAACGTAATCTTGTAAACGATACATTACACTATCAGTCAAGCAAGCAGCAATACGGGCATCCTGCATCGTAACAGACAAAGTAGTAAGTCCAGTCTTCTTGTCGACTAAGACACTGATACGTTTACTCAACACTTTAAGAATTTTAGATTGTTCCTTGGTTAGATGGAAGAAATACGTATAAAACTTTGTCGCTATCCCCACCACATCAGCTTCTTTTTTGAACAAAGAAACTATCCAATTTAAAAATTTGAAAGGAGCAGAAGTTATCACACTCCACCACGGAGAACGTTGATACTCGTCCAAATAACAATAAAGTGTAGTATCTATTTTCCCCTCTAGGTCTTTCACTGGAATATTGAAAAGACCAGTAATAAAGGGAGTAGAACTCACAATATCGGGATACAAATCAGGATAGATAGCATCAGCACCAGAAGAAGTATTTATATTAAATCCTGCCATGGCAGCAAGAGAAGACAATCCTCCCCCACTCTTTCCATCCGACAACTCCGGAGCAATTGTAGCTGTAGCTGTATATTCTTTCGGAATACTGACAGCAATCACCAGTCCCACAATCACTGCATAGCCGCAACACTTCAATATCCACTTGCGCTCTGCCCAGACCTTCAAGGCAAGCTCAAGCAAATCAATCTCCTCTTCCTGTGGATGTTTATTCTGTTGTCCGTCATTCATATCAGCATCCTTTCTTTTTATATCTTCCACTTATTTATTATTTAAAAGCATTAGTCAACGTAGCCACCATCGCCGCAATCGTCGCAGTCATGGAGCTCATCCCCATAATCTCGGAAAGCTGGAGACGCTTCCTCTCAGACTTCGTGGGAACCACAATCTCACAACCCGGCTGGATTAAATCACTGTCACTCTTCTTAGCACGGGCTACCGTACCATTCAGATAAATGATGTATGCTTTCTTCTTTTTCGCATTTTCGCCATAACCACCTGCCATATTGATATAATGTTTCAGCTTGGCATCTTTCTCCCAGGTTACTGTATTAGGATACATCACTGAACCGCTGATCTTCACCGTATTGACGTATTCAGGAATATAAACGATATCTCCCTCACGCAGGACAATGTCATAGTCACTTCCCGGATTAAACAGAGCCTTTTCCATATCGATGCCTACTGCGTAAGTCTCAGAGATGGCAAGCTTGTCCACAGAGATGCTATCCTTCCCCTCACCACTCTGAGCTATGCGAAGTACATCCGTCTCACGCCGACGTTCCTCATCATTGCGCTTACGAATCAAACGTCCCCCCTTTATATATGCCGCCGGAGTAATTCCGCCTGCACGACCTATCACATCACTCAGACGTTCATTCTTCTTCAACAACGAATAGCTGCCGCTGAAAAGCACCTCACCCGCAACCGTCACCATGCGCTGAACTTGGTAGGCAGGACTGCGACGAACCTGGACTACATCGAAAGGTTGCAGGTAGAAACTACCGGCACCCGTCAGAAGACCGTCCTTGATGTCAAAGGTGAATGTCTCCGCAAGCTTGCTGCTGTAGGCAGTACTCTTGGGATCCTTGATGCGGCGCGTCACGCTCACACAGGTAGTGGCGGCAGCCTCGGTAAGACCTCCCGCCTGGACAATCATATCCTCTATCGTTAAGTTATCGGAGTACAGGAAAGTACCGGGATTGAGCACCTCACCATAAATGGAGACC
>OCPZ01001322.1_pt1 | contig 12148 bp, 7 predicted proteins | sample 1538881 | NCBI WGS metagenome assembly OCPZ01 (sample SAMN04571733, study PRJEB22368) | human gut metagenome | biome: human gut; material: stool | host: Homo sapiens | place: Luxembourg | collected 2013-01-11 | reverse complement strand
TTTTGTCGTAGATGTTGTCTTCGTGTAAAGCAATGACTGCATTTCTCCATCCTGTAGCTCCGAAATATTTGGAGAAGGAATAGACGCAAAGTGTATTGTGTGGCAATTCTGCCATCAACGAACGGAAATGGGGAATAAACGTTCCGTACACATCATCTGTGATAATCATCAGATTCGGATTATCATTCTTTACAATATGGATGATGCGTGCCACTGTTTCCGGATTGAGCGCGTAACTGGGCGGATTGCTCGGATTGGTGATAAACAACGCTTTTATCTGCGGATTCTTCAGCTTGTCAATGTCTTCATCTTTATATTGCCAGGTATGCAGTCCGTCCGGTGTCATTTGGTCAGCGGATATTTCGGTAACGTCAAACTGATAACGGCGTAGTTCGGGAATTTCGATGTAAGGCGTGAAGACCGGAATCATCAGAGCGATGGAATCTCCCTGATTCAGCAGGAAGTTTTCTTGCAATGAATCGAATACGTAGCACATGGCAGCCGTTCCCCCTTCGGTAGCGAAGAGGTCGAATGTACCTTTGGGCGGACGACGGTCGCACATTTCCTGCGCCAGATAGTCCTGTACGATTAGCTCGGTGAAGTGAAGGATACGGTCGGGGACGGGATACTGGTCACCGATGACCGATTCGGCCCATTCATGAACCAGTGTATCCGGGTCGGCGGCATGTTCCATCAACATATAATTATAGGTCCCTTTCAGCAGCTTGGCTCCGGGTTCCTTCTCGTTTTCTTTGAGAAAGGCTTCGAAGCGGGCAGCTATTCCATCTTTCTGCGGGATGCCTGCTATTCCTTCTTCCAGCGACAGGACACGGCGACATTCGCAAAGTCCGAATTTTCCCAGCAGGAAGAAGGCTTCACGCGGTTCGGTGGCAATCCAGTTCGGGTTGCCCCGCCCTGCATTCAGCATGGTATGGGCTATTTTCTTAATACTTTCGTCGGCCATTTCGATGAGCTTGTTTTTAAGTTCGAAAGGGCTGATCGTTTCCATCTTTTTGGCAAAGTTCTTGGTGATAGCTGTGCCAGTTGTTTTCTTTTCCATCATGGTTCTTATTGTTTTCTGATACTTAATTTTGATTTACGATACATTCATTATACTAATATCTACATGAGTAATACGATAGCTACTCCCCAGATGATCAGCAGGGTATTTCCGACGGCATACGTCACGGTGTATCCCAGGGCGGGAGTGTCACTTCCCAGTGCATCCTGAATAGCTCCCAGGGCGGCAGTAGTCGTACGTGCTCCGGCTGTACATCCCAGTGTGAGGGCAGGGTGGAACTTAAACAGATATCTTCCCATCAGCAAACCGCTGAGAAGAGGAATGGCAGTTGCGAGTGCACCGACGATAAAGAGGCTGAATCCTACTTCCTTGAAACCCGTCACAAAACTAGGGCCTGCGGCGATGCCGACAACGGCGATGAACATGTTTAATCCTACATTATTCAATACCCACAACGAAGGTTCGGGAATACCGCCAAAGGTGGGACGTTTGCTGCGCAGCCAACCAAAAACGAGTCCTGCGATCAAGGCACCTCCACTGGTGGAAAGGCTGATCGGGATACCTCCCAAATGTATGGCCAGTGCACCGACCAGACCACCGATAAGGATACCCAGGCCGACAAAGATCATATCTGTCTGGTTGGTAGGGCGGTCAATGTAACCCATTTGCTTGGCAGCCGTTTCCACTTCGAACTTTGTTCCGGTCAGTTCAAGGATATCACCGGAGTCGATCACTGTCTGCGCAAGTACCGGAATGTTGATTCCTGCCCGCTTGATGCTGCGGATACTGACTCCATGCATGAATTTCTGTGCGCGGACGGTAGAGACTTTTTCTCCGGCGAACGTACGGTGAGTAACCATGACGGGAAGCGTCTCTGCCGGAAAGTCGAGCAGTTGGGCATCGATCACTTCCGGACCGATCCAGTCTTCTTCGCCGATGGCGTATTCACGGCGACCGCTCAGTACCACTTCATCGCCCGGCTGTAGAAGCATCTCCGGAGTAACCTCTTCTATGACGCCTTTTTGCCGCACCCGTTCTACAAACAGTCGCTTATCGTTTTCTATCAGATACTTTTCCAGTTCGCTGACAGTCTTTCCTTTGCCAAACCATTTGTTCTCAATTTTATAAGCACGGAATACGACGGGGCGGAGAGCAGTATAAAATCCCGGTTCATCAGTTTCCGAAGTACCCATTTTGGCTTCCAGCTCTTTGCAGTCAGCTTTCACTTTGTCCAGTCCGCCCAGCATTTTAGGGCCGAGTGAAGCGAGAATCCATGCGGAGCCTGCCGTACCGAAAATATAAGTCACAGCGTATGCTACAGGAATGGCATTGATAAATGTCGCTTTCTGTGCGTCGCTGATACTTAACTGATTGATCGTGTCACTTGCTACACCGATAACTGCGGAGATGGTCTGTGAGCCTGCCAGCAATCCGGCAGCTTCGCCTACGTGGTAGCCCATGATTTTGGCAAGTATCCACGGGGCGATGAGGCTGACTATACACATCAGGACGGCAAATCCTACTTGTGGCAATCCGTCTTTCTTCAATCCGCGAAAGAATTGCGGACCTACTTTGTAGCCCACAGCGAATAAAAACAGTAGAAAAAAGACAGCTTTCATCGGGCCGTCTACACTAATGTTCAACTGTCCCACCAGCACTCCGACCAGAAGGACGCTCGTCACTGTACCTAATGAAAATTTTCCTATTTTGAATCTGCCCAGCCAGAAGCCGGCGAATAAGGTAAGAAAAATGGCGAGTTCAGGGTGATCCCTTAATTGGTTAATAATCCATTCCATATATGTTGTTCTTGTTTAGGTTATGTCAATAACAACAGTTCTTGTACGGAAAGAGTTTAGAAGAGTATGTTCGTTATCGTCATAGTTTATAAATATTTTAGGTAGGATTATGTGGATTACACGGTTTTAGGAATTGAGTAATTGAAAACCGTGCAGAAGTAATGAGAGAAATCAGAGAAAGCTTTAAATTTCTCAGTTTCGCTTTTTTGTTATACTTTTGTCACTTCAAATAAAACTAATCATATTCTGTATGAAATCAGACATAGAAATAGCTCGCAGTGTCGAGTTGAAGAAGATTAAGCAGGTTGCCGAAGGTATCGGAATTCCCCGTGAAGAAGTCGAAAATTACGGTCGTTATATCGCGAAGATTCCCGAACAACTGATCGATGAGGAGAAAGTGAAGAAAAGTAACCTCGTTCTGGTAACTGCCATCACAGCGACAAAGGCGGGTATCGGCAAAACTACCGTATCTATCGGTCTCGCTCTGGGACTGAATAAAATCGGAAAGAAGGCGATTGTCGCTTTGCGCGAACCGTCTCTCGGTCCTTGCTTCGGTATGAAGGGAGGAGCAGCGGGCGGAGGATATGCGCAGGTGCTTCCGATGGAGAAGATCAACCTCCACTTTACGGGAGACTTCCATGCGATTACTTCCGCGCATAACATGATTTCCGCTTTGCTTGATAATTATCTTTATCAGAATCAGGCGAAAGGTTTCGGACTGAAAGAAATCCTCTGGCGTCGGGTGCTCGACGTGAACGACCGTTCATTGCGCAGCATCGTAGTCGGACTCGGACCGAAGTCGAACGGTATCACACAGGAGTCAGGTTTCGATATTACTCCGGCTTCGGAGATTATGGCGATTCTCTGTCTTTCCAGGGATGTGGAAGATTTACGCCGCCGCATAGAGAATATTCTTCTGGGCTTTACATACGATGACCAGCCGTTTACAGTGAAAGACCTCGGAGTAGCGGGAGCCATCACGGTATTGCTGAAAGACGCCATCCACCCGAATCTGGTGCAGACTACCGAAGGTACTGCCGCTTTCGTACACGGCGGACCGTTTGCCAATATCGCTCATGGCTGTAACTCCATTCTTGCCACCAAGCTGGCAATGTCATTCGGTGACTATGTGATCACAGAAGCCGGATTCGGTGCAGACCTTGGCGCTGAAAAGTTCTATAATATCAAATGCCGCAAGAGCGGACTCCAGCCCAAACTGACAGTGATTGTTGCTACGGCACAAGGTTTGAAGATGCACGGCGGTGTCAGCCTCGACCGTATCAAAGAACCGAATATGGAAGGATTGAAAGAGGGTTTGCGCAATCTGGATAAACACATTCGCAATCTTCGTTCCTTCGGTCAGACGGTGGTGGTAGCTTTCAATAAGTTTGCTACCGACACGGACGAGGAAATGGAAATGCTGCGCGAACACTGCGAACAGCTGGGAGTAGGCTACGCCATCAATAATGCGTTCAGCGAAGGTGGTGAAGGAGCAGTAGATATGGCACGCCTCGTAGTCGATACGATAGAGAACAACCCGTCCGAACCTTTGCGCTATACGTATAAAGAGGAAGACACCGTCCAACAGAAGATTGAGAAAGTGGCTACCAATCTTTACGGGGCAAGCGTCATTACGTACAGTAGCATTGCCCGTAACCGTATCAAGTTGATTGAGAAGATGGGCATCACTCATTATCCGGTTTGTATCGCCAAGACTCAGTATTCCTTCTCAGCCGATCCGAAGATTTATGGTGCCGTAAATAATTTCGAGTTCCATATTAAAGATATAGTGATCAATAACGGTGCTGAAATGATTGTGGCGATTGCAGGAGAAATTCTCCGTATGCCGGGACTGCCTAAAGAACCACAGGCGTTGCATATCGACATTGTAGATGGAGAAATTGAAGGTCTGAGCTAAGCTGCTGCCTGCATAGGGTTATCAGAAAATAAATCCCCGTCTTTCCACTTCTGATGTTTTGGGAAGACGGGGATGATTGTATATAGAGTCCAGTGTACCGGTATATTGACCTTGTCTGATACACTGTACGATTGAAGTCGTCGCTGTCTGAAGGTATAGTGCGTATTTCAATTTCTCTTTTTGTAGTAAGAAAACGTATTTTCGGGCAGATAGTTTGCCCGGCACTGTTAATAAATAAAAAACAAAACCTGCTTTTCGAAAAGAAAAGCAGGTTTTAATTCTCAATTATTATTTATCAATTAAAGATGTTACTGATTCACATCATCGACACCCTTCAACAAAAAAAATCTTAATCAGCAAAAAGAGGATATTTCTTCATTGTCTCGTTGACACGTGCACGTACTTGTGCGATAACCTCTTCGTTTTCCACGTTAGACAGAACTGTTTCGATCATTTCGGCAATTTCGATCATCAGGTCCTCTTTTGCACCACGAGTAGTGATAGCAGGAGTACCCAGACGGATACCGGAAGTCTGGAAAGCAGAACGGCTGTCAAACGGAACCATGTTCTTATTAACGGTAATATCAGCAGAAACTAATGCTTTTTCTGCCACTTTACCTGTCAGATCAGGGTATTTGCTGCGCAGGTCAACCAACATGGAGTGATTGTCCGTACCACCGGAAACGATTGTAAAACCACGGTCTATCAAAGCCTGTGCCAGTACGGCAGCATTCTTTTGTACCTGTTTTGCATATTCTTTGTATTCCGGTTGCAGGATTTCGCCGAAAGCTACAGCTTTGGCAGCGATTACGTGTTCCAATGGTCCGCCCTGTACACCGGGGAATACAGCTGAATCCAGTAACTGAGACATCATTTTGATCTCACCCTTCGGAGTTTTCTTTCCCCATGGATTAGGGAAGTCTTTGCCCATCAGGATAACACCGCCACGAGGTCCGCGAAGTGTTTTATGTGTAGTAGAAGTGACGATATGTGCATATTTAACCGGGTTTTCCAACAGTCCGGCAGCGATCAGACCCGCAGGGTGAGCCATGTCGATCATCAGGATAGCGCCTACTTTGTCTGCGATTTCACGCATACGTTTGTAGTCCCATTCGCGGGAATAAGCAGAACCGCCGCCGATAATCATTTTTGGTTTTTCGCGTAAAGCAACTTCTTCCATCTGGTCGTAGTCTACGCGGCCGGTTTCCTGATTCAGATTGTATTCGCAAGGAGTATAGATGATACCGGAAGTGTTTACTAATGAACCGTGAGAAAGGTGTCCGCCGTGTGCGAGGTTTAATCCCATGAATTTGTCGCCCGGATTCAATACAGCCAGAAATACTGCTGCATTGGCTTGTGCTCCTGAATGCGGTTGTACGTTTGCCCATTCGGCGCCGAAGATCTCTTTCAGACGGTCGATAGCGATTTGTTCGCTCTGGTCAACTACTTCGCAACCTCCGTAGTAACGTTTGCCCGGATAACCTTCTGCGTACTTGTTAGTCAGGCAAGAACCCATTGCCTGCATTACCTGGTCACTCACAAAGTTTTCTGATGCAATCAGCTCGATTCCTTTCAACTGACGTTGATGCTCTTTTTCGATGATGTCGAAAATGATGTCGTCTCTTTTCATTCTTTTATAAGTAAGATTAAATTTCTAATTCGAGATACCTATTTTAAGCGCACAAAGTTAGTGAAAATAAATAAAGAACGAAGGAACTATAAGAAAAATGTTAGTAAATGGAGGAAATTAATAGATAATGGATAATTTATCGTACAGAATGAATAGGGGATGCCTGTTTTTGCCGGTTGCCGGCTATCAAAAGTTTATTGGCCGCTCCGGTAGTGTCCGCCCGTTAAAGGATAAATCCGAACGAGAAGCTTAATGCACTGTCGCGACGGCGGAAGATGATATGGCTGACTCCTGTGCTGCCGTCGGAGTTGATGTTATCATAAACAATCGACTTGGAGATGTTTCTTATCCCTTGCTCGTAGCGGAAGTCAAAAAAGATACGGGAAATATTGACACCGACACCGATCACGGCGCTCACATTGAGCGGATACAACTTCTCATGAATCCCTTTCTGGTCGAAGTTTGTGAAAGTGATTTCATTCCGTTTTCCCCATAGATACCGGAGCTTGGGACCGGCAAAGATTGACATCCCGTAAGGACCTTTCTTCACTACATTATATCCGTAGAGAACTGGGAAATCAATGCTGTGAAGAACGGATTGTACGGAGGCATAGTCGGGCTCGACGGCAGGATGTTGCGAGCCGAGCTTATCGAATACAATCTCACCTTTGCTGACGTTATAGGATACTTCCGGCTGAATGAAATGCTTCTTCATATTGATGCGCATGAAGAGTGCGCCGAAGTAGCCGATCTTATAATTGTTTTGTACTTCGTCGATGGTTACGTCTTTGATTTTCAGCTCGGACACCATGAACATGGAAGAATTAAATCCGGCTTTGATGCCGAAGTTTACTTTCTTGGTGTTTGGTCGTTCCACTTTATCTGCGTTACGATCCTTGCCGAAAGCTGTGCATGCTATCGCCATCCAACCGAAAAGAATGAGTTTACGCAGTATATTCATGGTTCTATTTATTCTTCTTTTCTACACTCCAGCCGAATTTCCCTATTTTTTCTCCCAGGTCATAATATCCTCCGTGCACATACACTAACGGGTTTGCTTCTGCCAGCTCGAACTTTCCGGTTTCGGGATTCAGGTTCCGGTCGTCTGCGCGGACATTTACCACATCGGCAATGAACATATCATGTGAACCGAGCGAAACTATTTCCTTGACACGACATTCGATGCAGAGGGGAGACTCTTCGATCAGTGGTGCACTGACTACGGTACAGCGTCCCGGAGTGAGTTTCATCTCTTCAAATTTACGGTAATTCCGTCCCGAACGTACTCCGCACCAGTCGGTGGGGAATGCCATATCTTTAGTTGTCAGATTGATAACGAACTCCATATTCTTCTTGATGATGTCATAGGAATGTCGTTCCGGTCGTACGGATATATAGCACATGGGCGGGTTAGTGCAAATCGTACCCGTCCATGCTACTGTGATAATGTTGTATTCACTTTCTTCTTTTCCGCAACTCACCAATACGGCAGGCAGCGGATAGATCATTGTTCCCGGTTTCCAGTCTTGTTTCACTTCTTGGCTTCTTTTAGTGCTACATTTCCTTCATTATCCATTTTTCATTTTCCATTATCCATTAAAGAAATTTCCTCACGTTTCTGTTCTTTTTCGCAATAATGGCACTTCACGATGCAGTTATCCTTGTCTATCACATGAAATAACGTAGGCATAGGCTCGTTGTTCGTGATACATTTCGGATTGGCGCATTTTACGATGCCGTACAGTTCGTCCGGCATTCTGACTTCTTTCTTCTCGACAACCTCGTAGTCGCGGATGATGTTCAGCTTGACGTAAGGTGCTACTACCGATATACGGTTGATTTCTTCGTCGCAGAAGAATTTGTCGGCAATTTTGATGATGCCTTTTTTTCCTAGCTTTTTGCTGTCGAGGTTGAAGCCGATGGTGATGTTGCACTTCATTTGCTCCACACCCAGGAGTTGTACGACAGTAAAGAGTTTTTCTGATGGGATATGGTCAATCACTGTCCCGTTTTTCAAGGCAGCTACTTGCAATGCTTGTTTATTTTCGCTCATAATAAAATATCGTTTTTAACGTCTTCTAATGTGATACCTAACACGTCGCAAAGGATGGCTTCACGGGCATACAGTCCGTTTTGTGCCTGTTGGAAATAGTATGCTTTCGGATTGTTGTCCACATCGTAAGCAATCTCGTTGACACGGGGCAGCGGGTGCAGGATGCGGAGGTTCGGACGGGTGTTTTCCAGCATCTTGTTGCGTAGGATATATACATTTTTCACTCGTTCGTATTCCATCAGGTCGGTGAAGCGCTCACGTTGTACACGGGTCATGTACAGAATGTCGGCATCGGCGATGATTTCTTCGGTAAATTCCGTGTGCTCGATGTATTTAATCTGATGTTCTTTGCAGTAAAGTTTATACTCTTCCGGCATTTTCAGTTCATCGGGAGCGATGAAATGGAAAGTAGGGTTGAAGTGGCGCATCGCCATGAGCAGCGAGTGGACAGTACGACCGTATTTCAGGTCTCCCACCAGAAAGATATTCAGGTTTTCCAGTGTTCCCTGCGTTTTGTAGATGGAGTAGAGGTCGAGCATCGTTTGTGACGGGTGCTGATTGGCTCCGTCTCCCGCATTGACGATGGGTACCGGTGCTACTTCGCTGGCATAACGGGCAGCTCCTTCGAGATAGTGTCGCATAACGATGATATCTGCATAGCTGCTTACCATCATGATCGTGTCTTTGAGTGTTTCTCCTTTGGAGGAGCTGGTTGCTTTCGGATCAGTAAATCCGATAACGCGTGCGCCGAGGCGATTGGCTGCTGTTTCGAAACTCAAACGGGTGCGGGTGGAAGGTTCAAAGAACAGGGTTGCTACTACCTTACCTTGCAATAACCGGCGGTTGGGGTTCATTTCAAACTGCTTCGCCATTTCGAGCATGTAGAGGATTTTTTCTTTAGAATGTTCGGCAATGGTTACTAAACTTCTGTTTTCCATTTTGTTATCTTTTATGTGGATAGAACTTGTTTTACCGGAGTGTAAAGGTACGAAGAAAATGTAGAATACAAACTATTTGGACGACAATATTTCTAGTAAATTAAGGGGAATTGCCGGGAATTTATAGTCTGCGTTTTTCAGCTTGGGGATAAATGGACCGGAGCCCCGAGGCGAATCAAGTTAAGCACCGAGGCGAATTAAGTTAAGCACCGAGACGAATCAAGTTAAGCACCGAGGCGAATCAAGTTAAGCACCGGGATAAATTAAACTAAGCCCCGAGCTGAGTGAAGCTAAGCTCCGAGCTAAACTCAGTTATATTTATCCGGGGTACTTTTTTGTGCATTTTTTCATTCGTCATTCTTCATTTCTCCCGCCTTCCAGCTGACGAAAATCCGGTGAAAAAAATGGCTTAATAAAAAAAACTAAGCTCTGAAACGCCCATGGATAGGGCGCAAAAACCCAATCAAAACCAGTAGAGAAGAGAAGAGTATATAATTCTATTCTAAAGAAATAGAATTATTTAGAAAGAAGAGAAAAAAATGCCGCCGCTTTGCTTTCTGAATAGTTTAGTTTTAAGGGAAGTCAAGTCATAAAAATCCGTGGCTGATCTTTTCGTCTTTTTCTTTTATGCAGGATTTCTTTTTCTCCTTTTCTCGTTTTTCTTTTTTTCTCTTTTGCTTAGTTTTTCGATTGGTTTTAAAATATCAAATAAATCAAAAACTCGTTTGCTGTATGCTATATTTTATCTACCTTTGCAACTTAATTATAAGCATCTTTTTTTAAGCTGAAAAAACATGGTTCGAAAAATAATAAAAGCTCTTTGGATATTATTGGCAGTTGTTTTGGTAGCTATTGTGGTTATCTTTGTTTCTATTTCTAAGGGCTGGATAGGCTATATGCCTCCTGTGGAAGAGCTGGAAAATCCCAACTATAAATTTGCAACGGAAGTCTTCTCGGAAGACGGGAAAGTGCTGGGCACATTCTCGATGGAAAAAAACAATCGTGTGTACAGCAGCTATGCCGATCTTTCTCCGAATATTATCCATGCGCTGATTGCAACGGAAGATGTTCGCTTTGCCGAGCATTCCGGTATTGATGCGAAGGCACTTTTCCGTGCTATCGTCAAGCGTGGTTTGTTGTTGCAGAAAAGCGCGGGTGGGGGTAGTACGATCTCACAGCAGCTGGCAAAACAGTTGTTTACGGAAAAAGTGGCAAGCAATACCATCCAGCGTTTGCTGCAAAAGCCTATCGAATGGGTGATTGCCGTGAAACTGGAACGTTACTATACGAAAGAAGAAATTCTGACGATGTATCTCAATAAGTTCGACTTCCTGAATAATGCTGTCGGTATAAAAACGGCTGCATCTACTTATTTCGGATGCGAGCCCAAAGATTTGAAGATAGAACAGGCGGCGATGCTTGTGGGAATGTGCCAGAATCCGTCCCGTTATAATCCTGTATCCCGAAACCCGAAAATCCGTGAAAATGCGTTGGGACGTCGTAATGTCGTACTCCGTCAAATGGAAAAAGCCGGTTACATTTCGGATGCGGAGTGTGATTCTCTGCAGGCACTTCCGCTTAAACTGGCATATACCCGTGTCGACCACAAAGAGGGGCTGGCAACTTATTTCCGCGAATATCTCCGTGGTGTGATGATTGCCAAGAAACCGGTTAAGAGCGATTATCGCGGCTGGCAGATGCAGAAGTATTATGAAGACTCCCTCTCATGGGAAACAAATCCTCTGTACGGCTGGTGTGCCAAAAATAAAAAGAAAGACGGTTCGAATTATAATATCTACACGGATGGTCTGAAAATCTATACAACCATCAATTCGCACATGCAGCAATATGCTGAAGAAGCGATAAAAGAGCATCTGGGTGATTTCCTGCAACCTCTGTTTTTTAAGGAGAAACAAGGAAGCAAGAATGCACCGTATGCAAGATCTTTGCCGCAGGCACGGGTGGAAGAACTGCTGACCAGAGCGATGAAACAGACTGAACGGTATAACGTTATGAAGTCGGGAGGAGCTTCTGAACAGGAGATTCGCAAAGCATTTGATACTCCTCAGGAAATGTCTGTGTTCACTTGGGCGGGCGAAAAGGATACGATTATGACTCCGATGGACTCTATTCGCTATTACAAACACTTCTTGCGTACAGGATTCATGTCGATGGACCCGATGAACGGATATGTGAAGGCGTATGTAGGCGGACCGAATTATACGTATTTCCAGTATGATATGGCAATGGTGGGACGCCGCCAGGTAGGTTCTACTATCAAACCATATCTGTATACGCTGGCAATGGAGAACGGATTCTCACCTTGTGATCAGGTACGCCATGTGGAACAAACACTGATTACCGAAACAGGAGAGGCATGGACTCCCCGTAATGCCAACAATAAACGCTATGGTGAAATGGTAACCCTGAAATGGGGATTGGCTAATTCGGACAACTGGATTTCGGCTTATCTGATGGGCAAACTGAATCCTTATAACCTGGCGAGACTGATTCATAGTTTTGGTGTACGTAACAAAGCGATCGACCCCGTTGTTTCACTTTGTCTGGGACCTTGCGAAATCTCTGTCGGAGAAATGGTCAGTGCTTATACAGCCTTTGCCAACAAAGGTATTCGTGTAGCTCCGCTGTTCGTTACCCGCATCGAAGACAGTGACGGTAATGTGCTCTCTACATTTGCACCGCAGATGGAAGAAGTGATCAGTGTTTCGAGTGCATATAAGATGTTGGTAATGCTTCGTGCCGTTATCAACGAAGGTACCGGCGGACGTGTA
>OCPZ01001305.1_pt1 | contig 12303 bp, 9 predicted proteins | sample 1538881 | NCBI WGS metagenome assembly OCPZ01 (sample SAMN04571733, study PRJEB22368) | human gut metagenome | biome: human gut; material: stool | host: Homo sapiens | place: Luxembourg | collected 2013-01-11 | reverse complement strand
TGCGATGTGTGGTGTAGCAAGACCTTCGTCAGCTGCATCTTTCCAGCTTTCCGGAACTTCTACTTCTACGACCTGTTTTGCACCAGCATCGATTGCATCGTAGTTCATCTGAACGATCTTGTCACCTTTTCTTCCGTAAGTAGCCTTAGCAGCTGCTTTCATAAGGTCAATAGCCTCTTCTTCCGGAATGATAGCTGCAAGTTTGAAGAATGCAGACTGAAGAACTGTATTGATACGTCCGCCAAGTCCGATCTCTTTACCAATCTTGATACCATCGATTGTGTAGAATTTAATTCCGTGGTTAGCGATATAAGCTTTCACCTGTCCCGGAAGATGTTCCTCAAGTCCTTCCATATCCCATGGGCAGTTCAGAAGGAATGTTCCTCCATCAACAAGTTCCTGAACCATGTTGTATTTGTTAACATAAGACGGGTTATGACATGCAACAAAGTTAGCCTGATGGATCAGGTATGTTGATTTAATTGGCTTCTTACCAAAACGAAGGTGAGACATTGTAACACCACCGGACTTCTTAGAGTCATAATCAAAGTAAGCCTGTGCATACATGTCTGTGTTATCACCAATGATCTTGATGGAGTTCTTGTTTGCTCCAACAGTACCATCTGCTCCAAGTCCCCAGAACTTACAGTTGATTGTTCCTTCTGGTGTTGTAACAAGTGGCTTACCAGCATCAAGTGAAAGGTGTGTAACATCATCTTCAATACCGATTGTGAATTTAGCTTTCTCATCGTTGTGGTATACAGCAACGATCTGAGCAGGTGTTGTATCTTTAGAACCAAGTCCATAACGTCCTGTGTAAACCGGAACTGCATCGAACTTAGATCCTTTAAGTGCTGCAACAACATCCAGGTACAGTGGCTCGCCAAGTGCTCCTGGCTCTTTTGTTCTGTCAAGAACAGAAATCTTCTTAACTGTATCCGGGATAGCATCGATCAGAGCTTCTGCGCTGAATGGTCTGTAAAGACGAACTTTAACAACTCCGACTTTCTCTCCTGCAGCTGTCAGGTAATCGATTGTCTCCTCGATTGTGTCACAAACAGATCCCATAGCTACGATCACGTGCTCTGCATCTGCTGCTCCATAGTAGTTGAACAGTTTGTAGTCTGTTCCGATCTTCTCATTAACCTTATCCATGTACTTCTGAACGATTCCCGGAAGTGCATCATAGAATGGGTTACAAGCCTCTCTAGCCTGGAAGAAGATATCCGGGTTCTGAGCTGAACCTCTCTGGCATGGGTGGTTCGGGTTAAGTGCATGTGCGCGGAACTCGTCGATTGCTTCCATGCTTACCATGTCTTTCAGATCTTCATAATCCCATGTCTCGATTTTCTGAATCTCGTGTGATGTTCTGAATCCATCAAAGAAGTTGATGAATGGAATCTTTCCTTCAAGTGCTGCACAATGAGCAACCGGAGTAAGGTCCATTACTTCCTGTACGCTGGATTCACAGAGCATAGCTGCTCCTGTCTGACGACATGCATAAACGTCAGAATGATCTCCAAAAATTGACAGTGCGTGGCTTGCAAGTGCACGGGCAGATACGTTGAATACTCCCGGAAGCTGCTCACCAGCAACCTTATATAAGTTAGGAATCATAAGAAGGAGTCCCTGAGAAGCAGTAAATGTTGTTGTAAGAGCACCTGCTGCTAATGATCCGTGAACAGCACCTGCTGCTCCGGCCTCGGACTGCATCTCTGTAACCTGTACAGTCTGTCCGAAAATGTTCTCCCTTCCTTCAGTAGCCCACTCATCGATATGCTCCGGCATAACGGATGAAGGCGTAATCGGGTAGATAGCTGCTACTTCTGTATATGCATAAGAAACGTGAGCTGCTGCCTGATTACCGTCCATGGTCTTCATTTTTCTTGCCATTTTTATTCCTCCTTAGGTGTTACATAGGTTTTACACTGAGTTAAGTATAATTAATTCACATGTAATTTTATTATATCTCCAAAAGTCACAAAAGTCTAGAGTTATAAATATCCTCTTTTGTATATTTTCGTGTGCAGAGCAGTGTTTTGAGAATAGTTATCAGTGCTGTTATTGGGGATTATTAACTAAAACAGGCAGAAATAGAAAAAGCCAGAAGAGTACTTTCTGTTGAACATTAACTCTTCTGGCTTATGAATCACTATACTTTTTTCTTATCATTCTATCTGTTTTTAAACAACCGGTCATCCCACTTCGGTGGTTTTTTCCCTTTGATCTTTGTTGGCACCGGCTCATACTGATCCACTTTTTTCTTCTCATTTCTTTTTCTGCAATGCCTTCTGCAATAGATCAGCATAATTCCTGTCACAATCACCAGGCAACCTGCCAGAAGTTCTGACACCGGAAATCCGATTCCCGGAAGAACAAGCTGATCCGTTCTAAGCCGCTCAATCCATACACGTCCTGCCCCATATCCAAACAGGTACATGAGAAAAAGTTCACCTTCATATTTCTTATGCTTCCTATACAAAAACAATATGATAAGAAGTCCGGCACACCATAATGACTCGTATAAAAATGTCGGATGTACCTGAATATAACTGACTCCGTCAATTCTCTGCATGTTCTCGCGCATAAGTTCTGTGATATCTCCCGGCCTTACTGCATCAACCGGAAGCCTCATCGCAAACAGACAATCCGTATATTCTCCAAATGCTTCCCTGTTAAAGAAATTCCCCCAACGTCCAAGCATCTGACCATTCAGAAGCGCCAGTGCAATTGTATCCAAAATCTGAAATGGTGATTTTTTCTTAACAGCAGCCATCACAAAAACTGCGCTCACTGCTCCGATCACGCCGCCATAAATTGCCAGACCACCTTCTCTGAGATTAAAGATAGACAAAAGATTATCTTTATATAAATCCCAGGAGAAAATCACGTAATAGATTCTTGCACCCGCAATTCCTGCGATCACTCCGACAATTCCCATATCCAGATAGTCTTCCGGATTTTGTCCTGTTCTTTTTGCCTCCGCTGTGGCAATCAGAAATCCAATCAAAATTGCTGCACCGATGATCATGCCGTAGTAAGCAATGGAAAAACCAAAGATGCTGATGCTTTTTCCTACATGATCCAGATAAATCCCTAAATTCGGAAAGCTGATATTGTAATGCATATTATGTTATTTCCTTTCATATCCACAGAAATCAGGAACAAATCTAGTTGTCCCTGATTCCTGTTTTTACTGCTTTTCCAATTAGAAAACAATGAATCTAACCGGTTTTTAAGCATATTCCCTATATCTGTTAAACGTTAAATCTGAACAGCATGATATCTCCGTCCTGAACGACATAGTCTTTTCCTTCCAGACGAACTAATCCTTTTTCCTTCGCTGCCGCATGAGTTCCACATGCCATCAGATCATCATAACTTACTACTTCCGCACGGATAAATCCACGTTCAAAGTCTGTATGAATCTTACCAGCTGCCTGTGGTGCCTTAGTTCCCTTCTTGATTGTCCATGCACGAACTTCCGGCTCACCTGCTGTCAAATAACTGATCAGTCCAAGAAGATGATAGCTTGCCTTGATCAGCTTCTCAAGTCCGGATTCTTCCAATCCAAGATCCTCAAGGAACATAGCCTTCTCATCATCATCTAACTGAGAAATTTCCTCTTCAATCTCAGCACATACAACAAACACTTCGCAGTTTTCTTTTTTTGCATACTCACGAACAGCTTTAACGCCTTCATTATTCGCACCATCATCCGCAAGATCATCCTCAGATACATTTGCTGCAAAGATTACAGGTTTTGCTGTCAGAAGGTTGTACTCGGCAAGCCATGCCTGCTCATCCTCATCCTCTGTCACAAAGCTCTTCGCCATCTTATTCTCTTCCAGATGCGCTTTCAGACGGTTCTGAAGATCCAGCTCTTTTGCCGCCATCTTATCGTTTCTTGAAAGCTTCACTGTCTTGGAGATTCTTCTTTCAAGAACCTCAAGATCTGAGAAGATCAGCTCAAGGTTGATTGTCTCAATGTCACGCAGCGGATCAATGCTTCCGTCTACATGGACAATATTCGTATTCTCAAAGCATCTTACTACATGAACGATTGCATCAACCTCACGGATGTTGGCAAGAAACTGGTTTCCAAGTCCTTCTCCTTTGGATGCTCCCTTCACAAGTCCTGCAATATCAACAAACTCGATTGCTGCCGGAATGATCTTCTTTGTATGATACATCTCTCCAAGCACATCCAGTCTCTTATCCGGAACTGTTACGACACCGACATTTGGATCAATTGTACAGAATGGATAGTTTGCAGATTCTGCACCGGCCTTTGTCAGTGAATTGAACAGTGTACTTTTTCCTACGTTCGGTAATCCCACGATTCCAAGTTTCATTTTCTCTATTTCCTCCTTAAAACCTTGATTTCTAAAGCTAAATCCACAAGGTCTATTTCTCTTATTTTCTGTTATGTGACTCTTTCACAAAAAGAAGCCCCAAAATAGCATCTAATATTATACTATAATGGGGCTTGAATTTCAATCTCTCGTCTCCATCAAAATCACTTTTCCAAACACGAAAGAGATCTTCACTTCATCTTCACCTTCTGCAAACTCATTACTCACACACAAGCTGTCTCCTGATGAGAGCAAATGATTCTGCAATGGATATTTTGCACCGCTGATACAGAAATCCTCAACCGGAAGTTGCATCGGAAATACTGAAAAATACTTTCCGAAAGCTTCTTCTCTGCGAATTGCGATTCCATGATCAAGCAGACGAATTCTATTATGACTGTCTAAGATCATCGCCTGAGATCCTGCTTCAAGTGCAATATTCAGGCACTGAACATTAGCCCAGAAATGATCCAGACGATTTCCTGTTCCTCCAAGAATCCAGATTTCTTTTCTTCTGAGTCCAAGACACATACGAAGTGCAATCTCCGTATCAGACGCATCCTTTACCGGATTGAACTCCCGGATCGGTACACTTGCTTCTTTTCTATAATAATCGATCACTTCTTCCGGTACACTGTCAAAATCTCCCACAATGTAATCCGGCTTGATCTTATGTTCATAAAGAAATGCGAGTCCTTTATCTACTCCGATAATAAATTCTGTCTCTTCTGCCTCAAGAATTGGAAGGACAAAATCTTCTTCCAGCATTCCCCCGCTCACAATAACTGTTCTCTTACACATTGCCGTTTAAAATCTCCATAAACTTTGCTGTATTATCTTTGATATCACCTTTAAAAACGCCTGAACCTGAGACCATTACATTCGCTCCGGCTGCAAGTACTTCTGCCACGTTTTTATGATAGATTCCACCATCTACTTCAATATCAGTTGTAAGTCCTTTTTCATTCAGAAGGTTTCTCAATTCACTGATACGCTTCAGTGATTCCGGAATAAATGCCTGTCCGCCGAATCCCGGTTCTACAGACATGATCAGAAACATCTCTGCCTGATCCAGATATGGAAGCAGTACATCAACCGGTGTCTTTGGTTTAATAGAAATTCCCACTTTCGCTCCTGCTGCATGGATTTTATCAATTGTTGCCTGCAGATCTTCACATGCTTCATAATGAACTGTAACGATATCTGCTCCTGCTTTCACGAATTCTTCCACATAACGGATCGGTTCTGTCACCATGAGATGAACATCCAGTGTCTGTGTTGTTGCTCCCTTGATTGATGCGAGAACAGGCATTCCAAAGGAAATGCTTGGAACGAACATTCCGTCCATCACATCAAAATGAATATACTCTGCGCCTGCTTCTTCTGTTAATTTCAACTGTTCTCCTAAAATTTTGAAATCTGCTGAGAGAATAGATGGTGCCAAAATATTTTTCATAAACTTAATACCTCTTTCTTTCCTTTAGTTCACGGTACATCTCCGTATAATCTTCATATCTGATCTTATGGATCTTCCCTTCTTCAACTGCCTCTTTTACAGCGCATCCGGGTTCATGTATATGGTCACAGCCATTGAACTTGCACTGTCCTTCAAATGGTGTGAATTCCGGAAAATAATATTTTAAATCTTCTTTTTCGAAATCATTGACATAAAGAGAGCTGAATCCCGGAGTATCCATAATATAAGAATCTTCTCCAATCACGATCAGTTCGGAATGTCTTGTTGTATGTTTCCCTCGGTCAATCTTCTTACTGATACTTCCTGTCTCCATCTTCACTTCAGACTGCAGAAGATTGATCAGGGATGATTTTCCAACACCGGAAGGACCTGCAATCGAAGTTGTCTTTCCTTTTAAAAGTGATTTTAACTCACTGATATTTTCTTCTTCCTTCGCACTTGTGAAGATTACCGGATATCCGCATCCGGTATAAACTTCTTTCAATTCTGCAATTTCAGGATGGCTTGCAATATCTGTCTTATTAAAACATAATACGACAGGTATCTCTTTTCGTTCCATCATGACAAGAAAACGATCCAACAGATTATAATGTGGTTTCGGTTTTGTCACCGCAAACACAACCAGTGCCTGATCAATATTGGCTACTGCCGGACGAATCAACTCATTCTTACGCGGCAGGATCTCTATAATATTTCCTGTCATTTCTTTTTCATCAAGTACCTCGATTACAGCATCATCACCGACTAACGGCTTGATCCCGTCTTTTCGAAAAGCACCCTTTGCTTTACATTCAAAAATTCCGGATTCTACTACATTCACGTAGTAGAATCCGGCAATCCCTTTTATTATCTTTCCCTGCATATACTTGCTCTCTGTTATCATTGATTCGTGTTCTCTTCTGTTCCGGAATCATTTCCGGAATTTCCACTATCCGGGGCTGATGGTTGAGATCCTTTGCTGACCTTATACTGGACAGTTGTTCCTTTTTCCACCTGCGTACCAGCGCTAATTGATTGGTAACTCACTTGTCCTTGGCCATATTCATTAACACTATCATCTTCACCTAGATATTCTGGTACTAAACCAGCTTCTTTCAGCTTTTTCTCTGCTGCATTCTTATCAAAGGATAATATGCTTGGTACAGTAACCACCGTCATCTTTGGTCCTTTGCTCACCACATATCCAATCGTTGTACCCTTGGATACTTCTTTTCCGGCATCTGTATCCTGTGAAATAATAACTCCTTCTTCTACAGTATCACTGTAATCTTCCGTTGCATTTCCGGACAAGCCAGCCTGCGAAAGTGCTGCTTCAGCATCCGACTGGGACTTTCCTGTAAGTTTCGGAACTGTTGCCGGCTGATTCCCCTTGCTTATTACAAGAGTAACTGTTGTTCCTTCTTTTACTTCTGCCCCTTCACTTGGACTGACTGATACAACTTCTCCCTGCTCCACATCATCACTGTAAACAGGATCACCTTTCTTCACAACAAGGTTCTTCGCCTGAAGTGCTTTTTCTGCATCAGCTTCCGACATTCCAACAACATTTGGAATGGTTGTTGTCTTTGCTTCCTCACCGGAACTAATCACAACATTGACTGTTGTATGCTTCTTTACTTTCTTTCCATCAGCAGGATCCTGGCTGATGATCTTTCCTTTTTCAACAGTATCGGAAGGCGCAGTTGACTTATGGATTCCGAGATCATATTTGTTCAGTTCTTTCTGTGCTTCCTCATATGTCTTGCCTGTCACATCCGGTACTTTTACCATCTCTGAATCCGTTTGCTGTGTAGTCGTTCCTTTTCCACCTTTAAATACGCCCACTGCATTTCCTACAAGGAACATGATCAAAAGTGCGATTACAACACCGGCAACAACCATAAGAATCTTCATGATCTTCTTCGTGTCTTTATTCACTTCATTCTTCTTACGGCGATCATCATAACGGTCTTTGCGGCGGTCGTCGTAATCATCATCATCATAGCGGCTTCTGCGGCGATCATCATAATCATCGTCATCATCATAACGGCTTCCACGGCGGTCGTCGTAATCATCATCATCATAGCGGCTTCTGCGACGATCATCATAATCATCGTCATAGTCATCCTCGTAATCGTCGTCATAATCATCATTATAATTCTGACGATTCTTCATACGATTCAGTTCATCCTGTGACATAACAACCGTAGTCCGTCCTGTATCCTGGGATGCTGCCGGCATACGTTTTGTCACACCATCAAGAACTACAAAATCTCCATCCGGATCTACCAGTGAGTGCTTCAGATCCTGAAGCAGTTCCTCACAGCTCATATATCGTTTATTCGGCAGTTTCTGTGTACATTTCATAATAATGCACTCTAGACTGTACGGAATATCCGGTACTTCTTCTGCAGGAGACTTGATCACTTCATTCAAATGTTTCAAAGCAACCGTCACTGTCGAATCTCCGTCAAACGGAACATGCCCGGTGATCATCTCATACATCGTGATACCTGCTGAATAGATATCACTCTTCTCATCTACAATACCGCCTCTGGCCTGTTCCGGAGATGTGTAATGTACAGATCCCATCACCGTTGTTGTTACTGCCTGCGTTGCCGTTGATGTCGTAGCCCGCGCGATTCCGAAATCAGTAACCTTAACCTTTCCATCTTTGGAAATAATAATATTCTGCGGCTTAATATCCCGGTGAATGATATGGCAGTTATGCGCTGCCTGAATACCTGTCACCATCTGGATGGAAATACTGATCGTCTCTTTTGCTGAAAGCTTTCCTTTCTTCTCAATGTAATCCTTCAGCGTAATTCCTTCTACAAGCTCCATGACCATATAATAAAGGCCACGATCCTGTCCTACATCATAGACATTGACTACGTTTGGATGCATCAATCCTGCTGCTGCCTGAGCTTCGCTTAAAAACTTCTTAATAAACGTCTCATCCGAACGATATGTGCTCTTCAACACCTTGATCGCAACAAAACGATTCAGCTTATGGTCCTTGCCTTTATAGACATCTGCCATTCCGCCAGAACCGATACGGCCAAGTATCTCGTATCGTTTCCCTAAAAATACTCCTTCTTTAATCATACACTCACCTCATCTGCAAATGGCTCAAACAATACCACTCCGATGTTATCTGTTCCTCCATTCTCTTTTGCTGCTTCCACCAGCATCTCACCTGCCTCGACGATATCCCGGCTTCCCTGCACAATATGGAAAAGTTCTTCATCTTCCACCATATTACTTAATCCGTCTGTACACATCAGAATGATGTCTCCCCGTTTCAGACGGTGTTCATAAAAGTCCACATCCACATCAGCTTTTGCGCCGATCGCTCTTGTGATAATATTCTTATCCGGATGATGCTTCGCTTCTTCCGGCTTAATTCCACCGAGACGAACCATCTCTTCTACAAGAGAATGATCCTTACTTAGCTGTTGGATTCCCTGATTGATCAGATACAGACGGCTGTCTCCCACATTGGCGAAATATAGCATCTGTTCTTTCACAGTAGCGGCAACAACCGTTGTTCCCATCCCCTTCAGATGTTCGTCACCGGATGCTTCTTTGATAATCTCACGATTGGCAGACTTGATTGCTTTCACAAGAACACGTTCGATATCCTCTCCCTCGCTCTTCGCAATCTCTTTGATCATCACTTCCACAGTACACTTGGAAGCATAATCTCCTGCCTGATGGCCACCCATACCATCCGCTACCACGAACAGGTTCTGGAGAATACCCAGTGGTTTTCCCGTCGTAAAGACGTAGTCCTGATTTACCTGTCGCACCATTCCAACATCTGTAATTGAAAATGTCTTCATACCTTCTATTCTCCTTCAGTTTCTACGTAGCGGCGCCTGAGCTGACCGCAGGCTCCGTCAATATCAGAGCCCATTTCCCTTCTTATAGTAACATTTATTCCGCTTTTTTCAAGTTTATTTTTGAAATTCAAAGCACTTTTCCGGCTTGGACGAACAAAATCACGCTCTTTTACCGGGTTGACCGGTATCAGATTGATATGACAGTTCTTATGCCTTAATAAATGAATCAGTTCCTGTGCATCTTCATCCGTATCATTCACACCATGTACAAGACTGTACTCAAAGCTCACTCTCCGGCCGGTTTCTTTGAAATATTCGTCACAGGCTGCGAGTACTTCTGTGATATCATATTTATTTGCAACCGGCATCAATTTTCTTCGTTTTTCCTGATTTGAACCGTGAAGCGAAAGTGCAAGTGTAATCTGTAAATGCTCTTTCGCCAGTTCTTTCATCTTTGGAACTATTCCACAGGTTGATACGGTGACATTTCTCTGACTGATGTTCAATCCATGCTCATCTGTAAGTAAATGAATAAACTTCAGGAAATTATCGTAATTATCCATCGGTTCTCCGGTTCCCATGATCACCACATTCGAAACCCTCTCACCACTTATCTTCTGAATCTGATAGATCTGTCCAAGCATCTCAGACGGAGAAAGATTTCTCACCAGACCTCCGATCGTTGATGCACAGAATGCACATCCCATCCTGCAACCGACCTGGGAGGAAATACAGACAGAATTTCCATGCTTATATTTCATAAGAACACTTTCGACTACATTTCCATCATAGAGACGGAACAGGAATTTGTTCGTACCGTCAATCTGGGAAATCTGTCTCTCCAGCATAACAACCGGGAGAATCTCATAATTCTCTTCCAGTTTTTCCCTCAAAGCCTTTGAAAGATTCGTCATCTCATCAAAATGATCTACCAGCTTCACATGCAGCCATTCATAAATCTGTTTTGCACGAAATGCTTTTTCTCCGATTGTCGCCATCTCTTTCTGTAATTCTTCATATCCATAAGCACGGATATCCTTCTTCATCTTAAAGTTTTCCTCCTGTATTTCGCTTTTTCTGTGAGTTATTCACATTGTTTGTCTGCTTTTTCTATTTTTTCACATTTCCTGAAAATCATGCTTTTTTCTTTAATCTTGCAATAAAGAATCCGTCACAATCGTGAACTCCCGGGAAGAATTGGATACATCCCTTCTCGATCACATCACTTCGTAACTCCTTGCAAAGATTTTCTGTAATATCGTCCAGTTCAAATTGTGGGTATTCTTTCAAGAACCAGTGTACATTGTCCATGTTTTCTCCCGGATTTACGGTACATGTGCTGTACAGCAATGTGCCGCCATCCTTGACGATTGCTTGTGCGCAAGTCAGAATCTTTCTCTGCAAATCTGCAAGTTCTTCAAGATCTTCCGGTTGTACGCGATATTTCAGATCTGGTTTTTTGCCAAGAACGCCAAGACCTGAACATGGAAGGTCTGCGATCACAAGATCCGCTGTTTCCTTATCATACTCATCAAATACAGAAGCGTCCTTGCATACAGCACAAATATTTCCAAGTCCGGAACGGTCGATATTCTGCCAAATCAGATCTGTCTTATATTCAGTCAGATCTCTTGCTTCAACCCGTCCTGTCTTTTCTTCTGTTCCATTCTCTCTCGCCGCCACTTCATCTGCCAGCTGAAGCTTCTCTGCCACATGAAGTGATTTTCCTCCCGGTGCTGCACAGACATCAATTACATGATCGCCGGCTTTTGGATCTGCCAGTTCTCCGACAAACATAGAACTGATATCCTGTACTGCAAAGAGTCCTTCCTGAAAACTTTCCAGACCTTCCAGATAATCATAATCTGAAAGATAAAACGCATAAGGAAGATACGGATGTGCTTCTACTTTCGCTCCTTCTGCTTCCAGTTTTTCTTTCAATACTTCCGGTGTAACCCGGTTCATACAACATCGGATCGTAATCGGCTTCTCTTTCTGAAAATCTGCTGCCATCTTCTCTGTGATCTCTTCCCCATATTCTTTCTTCCATAAAGAAAGAATCCATTCCGGGACAGAATATTTCACAGACAATCTCTGTACATCTTCTTTTGGATACTCGATCTCATCCATCTTGCGGACAACATTTCTCAGAACTCCATTCACATATCCCCGCAGACCTGAAAATCCTTTTCGAACCGCAAGCTTTACTGCCTCACTGCACACCGCATGATCCGGTACGCTGTCCATATATTTCAGCTGATAGACACTGCTACGAAGAAGATTACGGATGACCGGTTTCATCTTCTTAACCTTTGTCTTAGAAATCTGATTCAAAATATAATCAATTTCTATCATATGTTCCAGAGTACCTTCCACAACTCTGGTGATAAATGCACGCTCACGTTTCTCAAGATATTGATATTTTGACAGAACATCTCCAAGAATCTTATGACTATATGCTCCATTCTCTGTTATTTCCATCAAAATCTCAAGAACGACCTCGCGTTCATTGATCTGCTTTCCCATAAATAATCTCCTATTCTCCGCATTTTGTAACTGTTCAGAGCCAAGCAAAATTTTAAAATACAGTTGTAAAATGCTTGCATTTTTAAGACTGTTTTTGAAATTTTATTTGGCGGATACGCCA
>OCPZ01001303.1_pt1 | contig 12323 bp, 7 predicted proteins | sample 1538881 | NCBI WGS metagenome assembly OCPZ01 (sample SAMN04571733, study PRJEB22368) | human gut metagenome | biome: human gut; material: stool | host: Homo sapiens | place: Luxembourg | collected 2013-01-11 | reverse complement strand
TCCAGCCGTTATATCTATTACTATTGTGGCATACTTTATAATCCTGTTCACTATCTCTTATATAGCAGGACGCAAAGCTGACAATGAAGGGTTCTTCGTAGGAAACCGTAAATCGGCATGGTATGTTGTTGCTTTTGCCATGATTGGTTCCACCATTTCGGGAGTTACTTTTGTATCTGTTCCGGGCATGGTACAAGCCAGTAGTTTCTCTTATCTGCAAATGGTACTCGGCTTTATAGTCGGACAGTTTATTATCGCCTTTGTGCTTGTTCCACTGTTCTATCGGATGAATCTGGTTTCTATCTATGAATATTTGGAGAACAGATTCGGAGCTTCATCCTATAAAACAGGAGCATGGTTCTTCTTTATCTCAAAGATGCTGGGAGCTGCCGTTCGACTATTTCTGGTATGCCTGACGCTGCAACTGCTGATCTTCGAGCCTTTCCATCTTCCTTTCCTGTTGAATGTCATGCTTACCGTATTTATCGTATGGCTCTATACTTTCCGGGGCGGAGTGAAATCATTGATTTGGACGGATGTATTGAAAACATTCTGCCTGGTAGTCTCTGTGGTACTATGTATCTATTATATAGCCTCCAACTTGCACCTCAACTTTAGCGGCCTGGTTACTACCATATCAGATAGTGACTTTTCCAAGACATTCTTTTTTGACGACGTGAACGACAAACGCTATTTCTTCAAACAGTTCCTGGCAGGAGTGTTCACTGTCATTGCCATGAACGGGCTCGACCAGGATATGATGCAACGCAATCTTAGTTGCAAGAATTTCCGGGATTCTCAAAAGAATATGATTACAAGCGGTATCTCACAATTCTTTGTCATTCTGCTTTTTCTGATGCTGGGAGTACTATTATATACGTTTACAGCACAACAAGGCATTGGGAATCCGGAAAAAAGCGACGAGTTGTTTCCGATGATTGCTACCGGAAATTATTTTCCCGGCATAGTCGGAATATTATTCATTATCGGACTGATAGCCTCCGCCTATTCTGCAGCGGGTTCTGCCTTGACGGCACTGACCACTTCCTTTACTGTAGATATTTTACATGCACAGAAAAAAGGAGAGGCGGCACTTAGCCAAATACGCAAACATGTACATATCGGTATGGCAGTTGTGATGGGAGCAGTCATTTTCGTATTCAATCTGCTGAACAACACCAGTGTGATTGATGCGATTTACACATTGGCCAGTTATACGTATGGCCCTATCTTAGGACTGTTCGCTTTCGGCATCTTCACCAAGAAACAAGTTTATGATAAATATATTCCGTTGGTAGCTATCGCTTCTCCTATTCTTTGCTATATCCTGCAAAGAAATTCGGAAGCATGGCTCAACGGTTACCAAATTAGTTACGAGTTGTTGATAATCAATGCCCTGTTCACATTCCTTGGACTTTGTTTGTTCATCAAAAAACAAGACAAAGAAACATCTTACACAACTCATACTACAAAACAAGAAGTAAAATAATGAAAACAACAATCAACTGTTTTCTTCCTTTCAGCCGGTTGGAAGAAACTGTGCAAACAGTTAAGGAGTTACGTGCATCGACGCTGGTAGACAAAATTTATTTATTGGCATCGCCAATTACCAATGTCTGTATTCCCGGATGCGAACTCATCTCTGTAGAGAAAATGCAGTCTACACAAGCGATGCGAGCTATTGCAGAACATTCTGATAAAACATATACCTTGCTCTATACCAAACACACTGCACTAAAAATAGGCATGTTCGCTCTTGAAAGAATGGTTCAAGTAATGGAAATGACCCAAGCTGCTATGGTATATGCAGACCATTACCAACAGATAGACGGTGTGCAAAAAACAGCTCCGGTCATTGATTACCAACCCGGTAGCCTGCGTGACGACTTCAATTTCGGCTCGGTTTTACTGTTCAATGCCAACGCATTCAAGGAAGTTATAGAAAATACGGAAGAGGAATATCAATATGCAGGCTTGTATGATTTGAGACTCAAAATATCCCAAAAGAGCAAACTGGTACACATCAACGAATATCTATATACCGAAGTAGAAAGTGACAAGCGGAAAAGCGGTGAGAAGCAGTTCGATTATGTAGACCCTAAAAACCGTCAGGTACAGATTGAAATGGAACAGGCATGCACCAACCATTTGAAGGAAATTGGCGGATATCTTTATCCTATCTTCCGTCCTGTAGACTTTTCTTCCCACACTTTTGAATATGAAGCTTCTGTCATTATACCCGTACGCAACCGTATTCGCACAGTCAAAGATGCCGTACGCTCGGCACTGAACCAGCAAACGACCTTTCCGTTCAATGTCATTGTCATCGACAATCATTCGACAGACGGGACCAGTGAAGTTCTCCGTGAACTTAGTTCGGACAAGCGGCTGATTCACGTCATTCCCGAAAGAGATGACCTCGGTATAGGCGGATGTTGGAACATAGGTATCCATCACGAGAAATGCGGAAAGTTTGCCGTCCAACTTGATAGCGATGACGTGTATAAAGACGAACATAGCCTGCAAATCATCATTGATACTTTCTATACACAGAAATGTGCAATGGTAATCGGCACTTATATGATGACTAACTTTGATATGCAGGAAATTGCCCCCGGCATCATCGATCATAAGGAATGGACGCCCGACAACGGACGAAATAATGCATTACGTATCAACGGTCTGGGAGCTCCCCGTGCATTCTACACGCCCATTCTTCGGGAAATCAAAGTCCCGAACACAAGCTATGGAGAAGATTATGCCCTTGGATTGAAAATTTCACACGATTATCAGATAGGCAGAATATACGACGTGATTTACCTTTGTCGCCGTTGGGAAGGCAACTCGGATGCTGCACTGCCTGTTGAGAAAATCAACCAGAATAATCTATATAAAGACCGGCTTCGTACGTGGGAATTGGAACAGCGCATCCTGCAACAAAAAACGACATTAGAGGAAATTCAGCAAAGTATCGAACAGTTATTCCAAAAGCAAACTCTTTCTTGGGAACTAGCCAAAGAAAATTACCAAGCACTGGAACAGTATCGGTCACGAACAAAAAAAATATCCAAGTGGTTTGGTAACAATTGTTTAAGTGCGAAACTATTCTTTAATCCGAAACGTATTCTTTCGGCTACCGCACAGACAGATACTGCCTCCATTCACTCACGGCCTTGCTTCCTCTGCCAAACAAACCGACCGCAGGAACAAGAGTTCATCAGTTACAGGAATTATCAGATACTGGTTAATCCCTATCCCATATTTAAACACCACTTTACAATTGTAGATAAGGAACACAAGTCACAATCCATAGCCGGGCGTTTTAAAGATATGATAGAACTCACCGACATTATGGAAGAATACTTCCTTTTGTATAATGGACCGGAATGTGGAGCTTCCGCTCCCGATCATGCCCATTTTCAAGCTTGCAGTAAAGAGGAAAGTATGCAGGGATCATATTACGATCACATAGATTTAATAGATAACGACAAGGTGCAAATTAGTTATGAAGATTTCCCGTACAGTTTCATCAGGATTCAGGCGAAAAACAAGACAACAATGTCGAAAACCTTTCATCTGATTTACGACATTTTAGCTGCCAATAATAACGGAAAAGAACCAATGATGAATATTCTTGCCTGGTATGGTTTGGAACGCACCAAAGAGGATTTTGGAAAGAACTACAACGATCAATTTGAGTCAGTGGCCGAACACCCTTACAATTGTATTATCTTCTTACGCAGCAAACATCGTCCTGACTGCTATTACGCAAAAGGGGACGAACAAATTATCATCAGTCCTGCTATTGCTGAAATGAACGGCATATTCCCTATAGTACGTGAAGAGGATATGGAGAAACTGACTCCTGAAAAGGTATATGAGATCTATCGGGAAATATCTATATCCAAAGAAAAACTGCAAAAAATATTAGAACGTATTAAGGCTGTATTATGACTCAACCTCAAATAACAGTTGGTATCCTTTCCGGGAAAGAGATTGAATTCTCTTTCCCGGTGAAATTTAGTTCTTCTGTCGGAACGGAAATTTCCGGGACACAGAAAGTTATTTATCAGGATGGGAAGATTCATTGGCAAGGGAAAGAGTACGACGAATTATCCTTCATTCCTCCACAAAATGCACATGCTTTCTTTGAACTGAAAGATGTGACCATCGGAATCAACTTCCATTGGGAACGCAAAGAAGTCCAGAAATTCAAAGGGGAATTAAAGATTATCATCGAAGGAGAACAACTAACCGCCATCAATGTGATTTCCATTGAAGAATATCTTACCAGTGTAATTTCATCAGAGATGAGCGCAACAGCTTCTTTAGAACTACTAAAGGCTCACGCCGTCATCTCCCGAAGCTGGCTACTCGAAAAAAATAAAGAATTAAGAATGAAAAATGAAGAATTTAAAAGAACTTTGCAAAAAGACAGCGCAGCCAATTCTTCATTCTTCATTCCTAATTCTTCATTTATTAAGTGGTATGACCATGAAGCACATAGAAATTTCGATGTATGTGCCGATGATCATTGCCAGCGTTATCAGGGAATTACACGAGCCTCAACACCACAAGCCATCGAAGCAGTCTCCGCCACGCGGGGGGAAGTGCTGATGTATAAAGGAGCGATTTGTGATGCCCGTTTCTCTAAATGTTGTGGCGGAGCTTTTGAAGAGTTCCAAAATTGTTGGGAAAACATAAAGCATCCTTATCTAATCAGACAACGGGATAGCAAGACTGAAAAACAACTTCCCGATTTGACCATAGAGGCGGAAGCTGATAAATGGATACGTACCTCACCTGTTGCTTTTTGTAATACGCAGGATAAGAAAATTCTAAGCCAAGTACTAAACAACTACGATCAGGAAACAGCAGACTTCTATCGTTGGAAAGTCAGTTATTCGCAGCAGGAGCTTTCAGAACTGATTCATCAACGTTCAGGGATTGATTTCGGACAAATCATTGATTTAATTCCTGTAGAACGGGGAACATCCGGACGTCTTGTCCGACTAAAGATTGTAGGAACCTTACGGACACTCATCATTGGAAAAGAGTTGGAGATACGCCGCACTCTATCAACGTCCCATCTTTACAGCTCCGCTTTTGTCATAGACAAGGAGTACGGAGATGAACTCCCTTCACGATTCATCCTTACCGGAGCCGGATGGGGGCATGGAGTAGGACTTTGCCAGATTGGTGCTGCCGTAATGGGAGAGCAAGGTTACAAATATGAAGAAATACTGTCTCACTATTACCCCGGCAGTACACTCGAAAAACAATATCAATAAAAAAGAATAATACCATGACAACACCCACTACAAAAAGAAATCCCTGGAGCTGGATACCCACCCTCTACTTCGCAGAAGGGCTGCCATACGTAGCGGTAATGACGATTGCTGTTATCATGTACAAGCGTTTGGGATTATCCAATACGGAAATAGCCTTATACACTTCCTGGCTCTACCTTCCCTGGACTATCAAACCGCTATGGAGTCCTTTCGTCGACTTGGTGAAAACGAAACGCGCCTGGATTATTGCCATGCAAGGTTTCATCGCTGCCGGATTTGCGGGGATAGCCTTCTTTATTCCGACTGCCCATTATGTACAGTTGACTCTTGCTTTTTTCTGGCTGCTGGCGTTCAGTTCCGCTACGCATGACATCGCAGCAGACGGTTTCTATATGCTCGGGCTCAATAATAAAGAACAATCTTTCTTTGTCGGTATTCGAAATACGTTTTATCGGCTTGCCAATATTTTCGGGCAGGGAATTCTAGTCATGCTGGCAGGATGGCTGGAAACATCACAGAACAATATTCCCTTGGCATGGAGTATTACATTCTACCTCCTTGCCGGATTATTTCTGGCTCTTACTATCTATCATCGACTTATCCTCCCCCATCCTGATTCGGACATTAAACGTCCCGGACTCACACCGGGTAAGTTGTTGGGGGATTTTCTCCTGACCTTTGTCACATTCTTTCAGAAAAAGAACCTCGGTCTCATGTTCTTTTTCCTCCTCACCTATCGGTTGGGAGAATCACAGTTAGCCAAAATAGCTTCTCCTTTCCTGCTCGACACGACCGATAAAGGTGGACTGGGTTTATCCACAGCAACTGTCGGAATGATCTACGGTACCATAGGTGTCATAGCTTTATTGCTCGGTGGAATCATTAGTGGTTTCCTCGTTTCCCGTGACGGATTCAAGAAATGGATATTACCCATGGCATTAGCCATCAACATTCCCGATCTATTATATGTATGGATGGCTGCCGCCACCCCGGACAATCCTATATTTATAGCCATTTGTGTAGCGATCGAACAGTTGGGGTATGGTTTCGGCTTTACCGCTTATATGCTATATCTGATTTATATAGCGGAAGGTGAACACAAAACGGCACACTATGCTATCGGAACCGGATTTATGGCACTGGGCATGATGATTCCCGGTATGCCTGCCGGATGGATACAGGAACATCTCGGATACACAAACTTCTTTATCTGGGTTTGTATTTGTACCCTGCCCGGTATCGTCGCCTCATTAATGATTCGCAACCGACTGGAGGATTCTTTCGGAAAGAAACAATAAAAAACTCAAAGATATGATACTCATTGCAGATAGTGGTTCTACCAAAACCGACTGGTGCATCGTTTTCAACGGCACCCCAATCAAACGAATGGGAACGAAGGGAATTAATCCCTTCTTCCAATCAGAAGAAGAAATTCAACAAGAGCTGACACATTCCCTCCTGCCACAACTACCGGAAGGAACAATCAACTCCGTCTTTTTTTATGGTGCAGGATGCACTCCCGAAAAGGCTCCCGTCCTCCGGCGGGCTATTGCCGACAGCCTGCCCGTCATCGGGAACATCAAAGCCAACTCGGATATGCTTGCCGCTGCCCGCGGACTATGCGGACATGAAGCTGGGATTGCCTGCATCCTCGGCACAGGTTCCAATTCCTGTTTCTACAACGGTGAAGAGATTGTCAACAACATCTCCCCTCTTGGATTCATCCTGGGAGATGAAGGAAGCGGCGCAGTCTTAGGAAAACTATTGGTAGGCGATGTACTGAAAAACCAGCTTCCACCCGCCATCAAAGAAGCTTTCTTAAAACATTTCGACCTGACGGCTCCCGAAATCATCGACCGCGTTTACCGCCAACCCTTTCCGAACCGTTTTCTGGCTAGTCTCTCCCCTTTCCTTGCACAGCATCTGGAAGAACCGGCTATCCGTTCACTAGTGCTCAACAGCTTTATCGCTTTTCTCCGCAGAAACGTGATGCAATATGATTATAAGCAATATCCGGTACATTTTATTGGTTCCGTAGCTCACTGTTACAAGGAGATTTTGCAGGAGGCTGCGCAAACAACAGGTATTCAGATCGGTAAGATTCTTCAAAGTCCGATGGAAGGACTGATTCAATACCATCAACAATAATTCTTTTACCTATTGTAATTTATAACCAGTAATTATAAAAATGCAGATAACCGAACAACCGTCACTTTACGATCATCTGGAAAAGAAATCTGTGCGAGAGATATTAGAAGATATCAACCAGGAAGATCAGAAAGTAGCATTAGCCGTACAAAAGGCTATTCCACAAATTGAAGAACTTGTCAATCAGATTGTACCCCGCATGAGGCAAGGCGGACGCATCTTTTATATGGGGGCCGGCACAAGCGGTCGCCTGGGAGTATTGGATGCTTCCGAAATTCCTCCTACTTTCGGTATGTCTCCCAACTGGATTATCGGACTGATTGCAGGAGGCGATACAGCCCTGCGCAATCCGGTAGAAGGAGCCGAAGATGATGAAAATCGCGGCTGGGAAGAACTCGTCGAACACCAGATCAACGAAAAAGACACCGTTATCGGCATTGCCGCTTCCGGCACTACCCCGTACGTAATCGGTGCTTTGCGGGAAGCCCGTAAACACGGTGTCCTGACAGGTTGTATCACCAGTAATCCCGATTCTCCAATGGCAGCAGAAGCGGATGTAGCCATCGAAATGATTGTAGGGCCGGAATATGTGACAGGCAGTTCCCGGATGAAATCGGGTACCGGACAGAAAATGATTCTGAATATGATTAGCACCTCTGTCATGATTCAACTCGGACGGGTGAAAGGAAATAAGATGGTAAACATGCAGCTTAGTAATCATAAACTGGTAGAAAGAGGCACCAGGATGATTATGGAGGAACTAGGATTAAATCATGACCATGCACAAAAATTGTTACTGTTACACGGTTCGGTTAAGAATGCAATTGACGCTTACCGATATTCTCAAGATCATTAAAATCTCTACTTACTCTTGTTTAACCAACTTATATTATACGCATCACATACCAATCTTATTAATACGGAATATGACACATTAACCATCATTATTCATCCGACAGCCTCATAGATACAATACAAAAAGATTTTGAAACAAAATCAAAAACATTTATTGAACAAAGCAGTTTGTTCACACTTCTTCATTTTATCTCCGAAGAAAAAACTTCAAGAAAAAGTAGATTGGTATCAACAGTATAAATAATTGAAACATACCCAAAGCCCGTTCTTATCAATACCAACTATCTTTGCATCGTGTCACAGTACAGACAAAAAATAAACCATTTTTGGAATTTAAGACACAAAGAAGATAATTTCATTAAATATAGTATTTATGAAGAAGGATATTTGCATCATTTTGAGCCTGCTGTTATATACTTTTCAATTACCAATTATCTACAAAGTAGAATATCCGGTTACAGTGAAACGTAAGATCAATGATTAACAACAAATTATTAAATATTGAAACCATGAAAAGATTATTTCTATTCTTCTACCTCTCTGTTGTGAGTATAGCGGCATTTGCCGCTGAACAATTTGTAATATTCACACCGGCCGGTAATCATTTTCCGTTGATTGCCAACGGAGTTCCTTGTCCGATATATGTAGATTCTTCCGAAGACAAAGGGGTAATGATAGCTGTCGGCAATCTTCAACAAGATATACTGCAAGTATGCGGAACGAAGCCTGTGCTCTTAACAAACGTAAGTTCGAAACACTGTGTCATTGTAGGTACCTATAGTACTCCTTTTGTAAAAAAACTGATAGCTACAAACAAAATAGATAAAAAAGAGCTGGAAGGGAAAAACGAGAAATATATCCTGCAAGTTGTCACTAATCCCTGTGAAGGAGTAGATGAAGCAGTGGTTATCATCGGCAGCGACAGACGCGGTACGATCTATGGTATCTATGAACTTTCCGAACAAATAGGGGTATCTCCCTGGTATTGGTGGGCAGACGTCCCTATCCGAAAGCAACAGAATGTATATGTAAAGCCGGGACAGTATACAGACGGAGAACCTGCGGTGACCTACCGCGGCATCTTCCTCAATGATGAAGCGCCCTGTCTGACCGGTTGGGTAAAACAGACCTACGGCACAAACTATGGTGACCACCGTTTTTATACACAAGTTTGCGAATTGATACTACGCCTGAAAGGTAATTTCCTTTGGCCCGCCATGTGGAGCTGGGCTTTCTATGCTGACGACCCGCAGAATAGTAAGACTGCTGATGAAATGGGAATCATCATCGGCACGTCCCACCACGAACCGATGGCACGCAACCATCAAGAATGGTCACGCAAGCGCAAAGAATATGGAGCATGGGATTATGCGACCAATCAAAAAGTGATCGATCAGTTTTTCCGTGAAGGCATCGAACGGATGCAGGGCACAGAAGATATCGTAACCATCGGTATGCGCGGAGACGGTGACGCAGCCATGAGCGAAAACACCAACGTGAAACTGCTGGAAGACATAGTAAAGAACCAACGCAGAATCATTGAAAAGGTGACTAAACGACCTGCCAAAGCAACCCCGCAAGTCTGGGCACTATACAAAGAAGTACTGGATTACTATGATAAAGGTATGCGTGTGCCCGATGATGTTATCATGCTATTATGTGATGACAATTGGGGCAATGTATGCCGTCTGCCAAATGCCAAGGAACGTAAGCATCCGGGCGGTTGGGGCATGTATTACCATGTAGACTACGTAGGTGCTCCGAGAAACTCCAAATGGCTGAACGTAACCCCTATACAAAATATGTGGGAGCAACTTCAACTCACATACGATTACGGAGTAGAAAAGCTGTGGATACTGAATGTAGGCGATTTGAAACCAATGGAATATCCGATCACGCTTTTCATGGATATGGCATGGAATCCCAAGCAATTCAACGTCTCTAACTTGCTGGATCATCCCCGTCGTTTCTGCGCACAGCAGTTTGGCGAAGATCAAGCGGATGAAGCTATGCGAATCTTAAACCTGTACAGCAAATATAACGGTCGCGTAACGGGAGAAATGCTCGACCGGAATACTTATAACCTGGAGACCGGCGAATGGAAACAAGTATCTGATGAATATCTGAAACTGGAAGCGGAAGCTTTGAGACAATACATATCATTGAAACCAGAATATAAAGATGCCTACAAGCAATTAATCCTCTTCCCTGTTCAAGCCATGGCAAACCTGTACGAGATGTATTATGCACAAGTCATGAACCATAAATTGTACAAAGAAAACAATCCGCAAGCTAACGAATGGGCAGATAAAGTGGAACAGGCTTTTGCACGGGATAAAGCGTTGAGTGACGATTATAACAATGTTATGTCCGGCGGTAAATGGAAGAACATGATGATTCAGAAACATATCGGTTATACCTCATGGAATGATAATTTCCCCGCTGATACACTACCACAAACCTACCGAATCGAAAATCCGGAAAAGGCTGTCGGTGGATACGTCTTCACCGGGAAAGACGGATATGTAGCTATGGAGGCCGAACACTATTACAGCACTAAAGCAGCACCAAGTACGGAATGGACAGTGATCCCCTACATGGGACGAACCCTTAGCGGCATGGCTCTGATGCCTTATACCCAGCCGACCGACGGAGCTTCTATCTCCTACAAAATAAAATTGCCTAAAGGAGTCGACAAAGTGACTGTTCACGTGATAGTGAAATCGACTCTTGCTTTCCACGACCGGAAAGGGCATGAGTACAGTATCGGATTCGAAGGGGCGAAGGAACAGACTATCAATTTCAATCATAACTTAAACGAGCTTCCTGAAAATGTATACAGCATATACTATCCGACAGTTGCAAGACGTATCGTCGAGAAAAAGGTCAAACTGAATGTGCCGAATACATCAGACGGCATGCAGACACTAATTTTCAAACCTCTTGATCCGGGCATCGTACTGGAAAAGTTGGTTGTAGACTACGGAGGCTACAAGAAATCTTATCTGTTTATGAATGAATCGAAAAGCAAGAGAGATAATAGATAAAAAGATCAATGTAGAGACAAGTCAATTACTACACACTGATTCTATTTACATATAAATTTTGCAGTTCTTATTGTCAGCCGTCATTCCTATTCATTAGATAAATGATTTTCAACCCATTAGATGCTGACAATAAGCCCTGACAATAGGCTGACAATAACATTTTATAAGTTTTATTGTCAGCCTATTATTTTATGATTTTGCTCTCCCATATCTCCTATCCAGCTTTACTTACTTTTCAAGAAAAGCCTCCATTAAACATCCGTCATACAACCGGCATACTTATATCATTCAATAACTATTGTTCGATCAGGATACGTAAGCATTCGGCCTCGTGCGTGTTTCTTTCCAAGCTATAATAAAGCCAAAAGCCAGACGAAGTACGTCTGGCTTTTGGCTTTATCAATCTTTCTTGTTTATCCTTTCCAATTAAATGGCAGTAAATCGGAGTAGTCGTTTTTCTCTTCTCTTTCTTTCTCCTGTACCCTAATCAACACGTCCTGCATCCATAGTTTCGGGTTCACCTTATTTTCCCTGCAACATCCCATCAGTGAAAAGAATATTGCCGCTGCATGTGCCGCCTCATGTGATCCGGAGAAAAGAGTGTTTTTTCTGTTCAAAGTCAATGGTCTTATAGAACGCTCCACCGGATTATTGTCAATGCAGAATTGTGCGTCATTGACATATCCGGACAGTTGTTCAAATCGTGTGTACATATAGAATATTGCCTTGGCAATAGGCGATTTCTCAACCGTATGTTCATATTCCTCCTTGCACCATTTTTCCAGTCCTTTGATAATAGGGTACGATTCTTCCCGGCGAAGCTTTACTACAGCCCCGCCTTCCAGATGTTCTATCCTGATTTTTTCCTCCACGGCATACAGTCTGCCTATTTGTTCAAGTGCATGCCTTGCTCTGGGAGGGTCATTCCCTTCCGCTTCCACAAACTTGCGCCTGACGTGTGCCCAGCAGCACAGGTGCAACT
>OCPZ01001287.1_pt1 | contig 12451 bp, 9 predicted proteins | sample 1538881 | NCBI WGS metagenome assembly OCPZ01 (sample SAMN04571733, study PRJEB22368) | human gut metagenome | biome: human gut; material: stool | host: Homo sapiens | place: Luxembourg | collected 2013-01-11 | reverse complement strand
TTTAAACTAAAGGTTTGCGCTCATTGTTGCGTTATATAACTGTCGAAAACGGGATCATATCAAAGAACATTAATAAAATCAAGAAAATGATGCAATGATTTTGAACTTTTGCTATAATAAGAATGGTTTGCAAGGAGGTACCACTATGGATAGTGTTTTGAATTTCTTTCGATCAGTATACGCGTTCATTCGAAATCAACTTTCTGTGACTGTAATTATCTATCTTTGTATAGCAATTCTAGTCTTGATTTTGATTTGGATCATTATGCGTATGATCAAACGTAAAAAGGCGTCGAAACGACTTTCAGATCTTGAAATCGAAATGAATGAAATTCGTAACAATTCCTTGGCCTACAAATTCAACAAAGCATCGGCATTCGCAAGAGTGAATGATGATATCATGGATAAAGTGAAAAGCTTGACTCCAAAATATGATACTTGTCAAAAAAACTTAAGTGCTTGTGATGATTTGTTTAATGAAGCAGATGATTATGTTTCTAGACATCGTCTTCGTAAATCTATGCGAGCTATGGACGATTTAGAAACAATGATGGATGAGACAAAAGAAAGAATTGTTTCTAAATCGTCCATAGCTCGCATAGATTTACGAAGACTCGTGAAACAGAGGTTCGTGAATCGGCAAATGCTTTAAAAGAACGTTTCCGTAATGTGAAAACTGTTTATCAAGATAATCGTTCTTCATTTTATGGATCTGTTAATTATGTAGATTCATGCTTAGAGGAAATTGAAAATGAATTCTCTAATTTTGAAGAGTGGATGTTTGCTTCAGAATTTAACAAGGCAAAGGAAGAACAAGAAAAAATCTCAAAAATGGTGGATGAGATTAGCTCTAAAATTGCAGCCTTCCCTGGACTCTATGAAAAGGCCAAAAATGTATTGCCTCGTGCAATTAACGAAGTTCGTTTGCACATTAAGGAATTACAGGAAAAAGATATCGACTTATCTTATTTAGAACCAGAAGAAAAATTAACAACCATTCAAAGTGCTTTGTCTAGTTCAATTGATCAATTGGATGCAGGTGAATTTGAAATGGCACAAGAAAACTTGGAAATCATTGGAGATCACATTCTAGCATTACAAGATGATGTAACGAATGAAAAAGAAGCTTATGATGAAATCCATGTAAGTCTTCAATCTAATTTAGATCTAGTTAATGTCATTGGTCAGGAACTTGAGGAAATTATGGCGCTTTATGCCAATATTAAAGATCGTTTTGGTCTAGAAGATTGGACACACCGCTTCTCTTTGGCACAAATCCAAATGGAAGATTTATCAAATCGTCGTGATGAAATTCAAAAAGAATTGAAGCAAAATCAACGTCCTAGCGTAGATGTAGTTCATGGTTATCGTAAATTTTCAGAAGATGTTAATGAATTCCACGATCAAGTCAAGGATATGAAAGAGATGTTAGTGGGAGCAAGCAGTGATGAATCACGTGCTAAAAAACAATTGACAAAATTACAATTGATTTTAAATGAAGTACGTTTAAATACAGTAACACGTCATTTACCTAGTATCTCATCTCAATTTTCTGCAGATTTAAAAGAAGGCGAACGCTTGATTCAACGTGTTCGTGTAGTGTTGGATCACTCACCATTAGATGTACAAACATTAAATGCAGATTTGCAGGATGCCATCGACTTTGTATATAAGTTATACAATAACGCAAACAATTTAGTCGGTGTTGCCGTTATGGTAGAAAATGCGATTGTGTTTGGTAACCGTTTCCGTAGTACGCATGCACAAATGGATTCGGATTTAACTCGTGCTGAGTTATGTTTCCAAAATGGAGAATATACTCGTGCACTTAAGATTGCGATTCAAGCAATCGAAAACATGCACCCAGGAATTTATGAGAAGTTAGTAGCTCAAAAAGATCCTGCTGTCATGAACCAGGTGCAGTAATGATTTATTTTGATAATGCTTCGACAACCTCTGTACGTACAGAGGTTCGTCGTGTTTATGGGCAAATGTTAGAAACTTGTTATGGCAACCCAGATAGTTTGCATGCGGCTGGTCGCCAGGCAAGTTCGCTCATGGAAAAAAGTCGATCAAATATTGCTTCTATGCTTCATGTAGATCCAAGTGAAATTATCTTCACTTCAGCTGCTAGTGAATCAAACACTTTAGCTATTGTAGGATATGCCTTGGCCAATGAACATCGAGGTCATCATGTACTCACAAGCAACGTCGAACATTCGAGTGTTCGTCATGCGATGGAGTTTTTGAAGCGTTTTGGATTTGAAGTTGAATTTCTTCCAATTAATGAAGAGGGAATTGTTACACCAGAATGCTTAAAATCTCATATGCGTAAAGATACAATTTTAGTATCGGTTATGCATGTGAATAATGAAATGGGAGCTATCAATCCTATTTTAGAACTAGAAAAAATTGTACACCAAAATCCAACGTGTGTATTTCATGTGGATTGTGTACAGAGTTTTTCAAAAATTGATATTCCTTTTGAAAAACTAGATATGGCTACGATCTCTGCACATAAGATTCATGGTCTAAAGGGTAGTGCCATTTTAATGAAGAAAAAGAAGATTCAACTTGTTCCAATCATTCAAGGTGGACAACAGGAACAAGGACTTCGTGGTGGAACAGAGAACGCACCGGCGAATATTGTTTTGGCAAAGACAATTCGTTTAGCTTTAGAGGAACAATCAAAGGCTTATGATCATGTTTTAAAAATCAATCAATATTTGCGTGAAGAATTAGCTAAAATCAATGGTGCGCACGTACATTCGCCAAAAGATGCGATTCCTTATATTCTTAATATTTCATTTGATCAAATCACAAGTGAAGTCTTATTGAATGCTTTGGATCAAAAGGGAATTTGTGTATCCGCAAAAAGTACTTGTTCATCACAAAATACGAATGCTTCTGAAGTGTTATTGGCTATGCACAAGTCGGAATTTGATGCGACACATGGAATTCGTTTATCTTTTTCTTATGAGAATACTTTGGAAGAGGCAAAATATTTTATAGAAACATGTAAGGAGATTATAGAGAATTATGGCTTATCGTTATAATCATATCTTAATTCGTTATGGCGAATTGAGTTTAAAAGGAAAAAACCGTAACAACTTTATTAAGGCGCTTTATGACAATGTTCGTAAGGCTTTAAAAGCATTCCCAACATTAGAATTTGAAAAACAGCACGACCGTATGTATATTTATCTTCATGATGAAGATTCTAAGCAGGTTAGTGATATTTTAGCTAAAGTTTTTGGAATATCTTCCTTCTCATTAGCTATTAAAGTGGAACCAGATTTAGATCAAATCATTGATGCTTGTTATGAATCTTTAGATTTAACAACACCAAAAACATTTAAGGTAGCTGCACGTCGTAGTGATAAATTATTCCCATATATTTCAGACGATATTAATCGTAGGGTTGCAACTAAGATTTTAAAGAACAGTGACTGGAAAGTGGATGTTCATAATCCGGATGTAAAAATTGTTGTTGAAGTACATCAAGATGCAGCTTACATTATGACAGATCGTATTCAAGGTGCGGGTGGATATCCAGTGGGTGTTGGAGGAAAGGCCATGGTTTTATTAAGTGGTGGAATTGATTCTCCAGTTGCCTGTTATTTAATGATGAAACGTGGTGTACACATAGAATGTATTCACTATGCTTCACCTCCATATACTTCACAAAATGCACAAGAAAAAGTAATGGAACTAGCTAGACTTGTATCTGGTTATCAAGGTGATGTTTTAGTTCATGTTGTTCCATTTACAGATCTTCAATTGGCAATCTATCAAAATGCGGATGAAAGTTATGCGATCACATTGATGCGTCGTATGATGATGCGTATTGCGACAGGCCTAGCTAAGAAAAGACATGCTCAAGCTATCGCAACAGGCGAATCGATTGGACAGGTTGCAAGTCAAACTTTAGAGAGTATGCTTACAATCAATGATGTCACAAATATGCCGATTATTCGTCCAGTTGTTTGTATGGATAAAGTTGAAATTATTGATCTTTCTAAAAAAATTGGAACTTATGAAACAAGTATTCTTCCTTATGAAGATTGTTGTACGATTTTTACACCAAAGAATCCGGTCACTAAACCTCGTGTGGATAAGTGTGAAAAATATGAGGCAAAATGGGACTTTGACAAGATGGTACAAGATTGTATAGATAATACAGAAGATATTTGGGTACATCCAGTTAAGGTTGAAGAAGATTTATTCTAAGAGAAGTGAAATATAGCGCTTCTCTTTTTCTTTTATGTTATAATCTTTTTATGTTGATATGTCCGGTGTGTAAAAAGAAACTAATAAAAGAAAATAAAACATTTCGATGCGAAAATAATCATTCTTTTGATTGTGCCAAACAAGGTTATGTGAACTTATCACGTAAACAGACAAAGAATCATGGGGACAACGCTTTAATGGTCAAAGCGCGTACAGATTTTTTAGAAAAAGATTATTATGATTTTATGCGTCAATATGTAAAGGGAAAGGCTAATGGATCTATTTATTTGGATGCTGGCTGTGGTCAGGGTTACTATACAAAAGAGATAGGGGCGAACTTTGAACATAGTTATGGGATTGATTTGAGCAAGGAAGCGATTCTTCATGCGTCTAAACAAGATAAACATACGCAATATATTGTGGGTAGTTTATTTGATATGCCTTTTTTAGATGAGAGTATAGATTGTGTTACAAGTATTTTTGTGCCTTTAGGTCAAGATGAAATCTATCGTATACTAAAAGAAAATGGATATTGGATCGTAGTAGGTCCGGGTCCTAAGCATTGTTTTGAATTAAAAGAAGTATTGTATGACACACCATACGAAAATGAAATGCCTGAAATACTAGAACAATATGAATTGGTAAACCAGGAAATTATTCAGGAAAAAAAGATGGTAGATGATGTATGGTCTTTACTGGAAATGACACCATATCGATATAAAACGAGTCAAGTTGGACTTGATCGTGTAAAACAATTAGAAAGGTTAGAGGTTACGTTTGAGTTTGTCGTAACTGTGTATAAAAAATATGAAAACAACAGTAAAAAAATGGGGAATTAATGGTGAGGGAATTGCGTTCCATGAAGGAAAGCCAGTATTTATTGAAAATGCCATTCCGGATGAAGTCATTGAATTTGATATTAAAAGTGATGAAGGTACTTATTTAGTTGGAGAATTAACTCGTTTAGTTGAACAGAGTTCAAAGCGTCGCTACCCACTTTGTCCAATTTGGAAAGAGTGCGGTGGATGTGCTTTGATGCACGTAAAGTATCCAGCACAATGCAAGATGAAAGAGGGTAATTTAAAAGAGACGCTGATTAAGTATGCGGATTATAATGGTCGCATTTTACCAATCATAAAGAATCCGGAGCCATTGTCATATCGTAATAGCTGCAAACTTCCTTTTGGTGAAGAATATGGGGAGTTATATACAGGAATGTATGAGCGTGATACAAACCATTTCCAAAAGATGGAAAGATGTTATGTGCATTCAAAATTGTTGGAACAAACACGTCAGGAAGTTTTAAAAATTATGAATGAGCATCATTTAAAGATGTATGATGATAAAAAGAAAACGGGTTATCGTACATTGGTGATGAAAGAATTTGATTCTAAGATTCAAATTATATTTGTGACGGGAAAAGAAGATATTAGTGAAGAATTTATTCATGACGTAACTCAATTAGAGGGTGTTGTTTCAATCTGGCAAAGTGTAAAAACAGAAACAAAGCGTGAAGTATTTGGAGATATGCGTTTTATTTGGGGAGAAGAAAAGATGCATCTTCAATTAGAAGATATTCAATTATCTTTACTTCCAAGATCTTTCTTCCAGTTAAACACGAAACAATCCGTGAATCTTTATAATGTGGTTAAAGATTGGATGCCAAGATCAAAGACTACGGTTGAAGCCTATAGTGGTATTGGTGCCATCAGTTTATTTGTGAAAGATAAAGCTGAAGAAATCATTGGTGTTGAATCCATTCAGGATGCGGTTGATAATGCCAATGAAAATGCGATGTTAAATCATGCAGACAATGTATCTTTCATTTGTGAAGATGCGGGTAGTGCCTTAGCACATTTAGTACAAGAAAAAGAAGTGGATACATTGATTGTGGATCCACCTCGTTCTGGCTTGGATGATATAATGAAGGAAACTATTTTAAAATCAAAGATCAAAACGATGATCTATGTATCTTGTAACCCAGCTACTTTGGCTAAAGATTTAGGCGTATTAAAGAAAGAGTATCGTATTGTCAAGATTCAACCAGTCGATATGTTTAGTCAAACTCCACATGTAGAAAGTGTTACACTGCTTGTTCGTAATGATGACTATAAACCTAGACGTCGTTTTGATGATCGAAAAAATCGTGACTATAAACCAAGAAGAGATGGAGATTTCAAACCTAGACGTCGTTTTGATGATAAAAAAGATGGAGACTTCAAGCCAAGACGCCGCTTCGATGATGATAAGCCAAGAAGACGTTTTGATGATCGAAAAGACGGTGACTATAAGCCAAGACGTAGATTTGATGATGATCGTAGATCAAAACGTTTTACAGATGACAAACCAAATCGCAGATATGGTAAATAAAACATGTAAGGATTTCAGGCAGATCAAACTGAAGTCCTTTTCTTATTTATTAGAAATTTATTTCCGAGAATTTTTGCACTTTAGTGATGAGAGTTTTAAATGGAGATGGTGGTGAACTTGATCCGACTGTAACTATCAATTATGAAGTATTAAAGTTAAAGAAGCGACAGGATTAGTTCTTGTTGCTTTTTGTGTCAATTAAATTACTGAAGTATTCTGTTTTCCCCGATAGAACATCATCATAGAAGTTTTGTTTCCAATCAATATAATCAATAGAAGATTGAACACTATTTAATTTTTCTACTAATGACTTTCGCTTTTCTTCAAGAATGATTTTGCGCTGAACAATTGTGGATTTTCCTTCAAGGCATAACGCAATATATTCTTTCATTTCTCGAATGCTCATATCACAGTTTTTCAAGCAGTTGAGACTGTTGATCCATGCGATATCTCGATCATCAAAGATTCTATGATTGTTCTTATCACGTTTTACATTAGGAACGAGTCCTTCATTACAATAGAGTTTTAGTGTTTCATAGGATAACTTGGTTAGTTCGCAAGCTTGTTTCATTGTATACATATAGTCTCCTAAAAAAAAAGTTCTTGACCGGTAGTAACAACCGGTTGATACACTTACATTGTAACATATATAGGAGGACTATGACAATGAATTATGTAACATTAGAGAATGGTGTGAAAATGCCTCAATTAGGATATGGTGTGTATCAAGTCACTAAAGAGGAATGTGAAAGATGTGTTTTAGATGCTTTGAAAGTAGGATATCGGTTGTTTGATACAGCACAATCGTATTTTAATGAAGAGGAAGTTGGAAATGCGATAGTTAAATCAGGGGTTAGTCGTGAAGAAATCTTTTTAACTTCTAAAGTCTGGATTGACCATTATGGGTATGAAGAATGTCGTAAGTCGGTATTGGAATCATTGAGAAAATTAAAAACAGATTATATAGATTTAATGCTTTTACATCAACCATTTTCAGATTATTATGGAGCTTATAGAGCGTTGGAAGATTTGTATGATGAGGGGAAAATCAAAGCCATTGGCATCTCAAATTTTTATCCGGATCGTATGGTAGATCTAGCTAGCTTTACGCGCATAAAACCAATGATAAACCAAATTGAAATTCATCCATATCACCAACAAGTATTCTCGAAAGAATGGCATGATAAATATGGTGTACAATTAGAGGCTTGGGCTCCATTTGGTGAAGGACGAAAAAATATGTTTGAGCTTTCTGAATTGAAAGAAATAGGTGACAAATACGGAAAAACCGTTGCTCAAGTCATTTTACGCTGGCACTTACAACGAGGTATTGTAGTGATTCCTAAATCAACACATTTAGAGCGTATGAAAGAAAATTTTAATGTTTTTGATTTTGAACTCGCACAAGAAGATATGGATGCAATTTCTAAGTTGGATAAAAATGAGAGTTCCTTCTTTTCACATCAAGACCCTTCTATAGTAGAGTGGTTTGGAAAATTGATTGAAGAAAGAAAATAAAAATAAGGTGCCAAAGAAAGTGGTAAAATACTTGTTAAGTATCCCTAACTAAAAAAGTTCACAAATTAACTAAACAGATGGTTTTATGTTAACAAATGCGTTATAATGATTGTAGCGCATTCTTTTTATTTTTTAATTCATAATAATATACAAAAAAAGAGATAGGCTTTTTGCGTCTATTTGTGAGTAAAATAACAAGAATCTATGAGGAGGAGTTAAGAAAATGAATAATTTTCCACATTTATTTGAATCAATTGAAATTGGAAAGACAACAGTAAAAAACCGTATTTTTATGCCACCTATTTCAACAAACATGGCCGATAAAGGGTATGTTACAGATGATTTAGTAGCACACTATTCTGCACGTGCAAAAGGTGGAGTTGGACTTATCGTTACTGAAGTTGTAACTGTAGAACCAACTTATGTATATCTTCCAGGAGATATGTCAATTTATGATGATAGTTTTATTCCAGGATGGAAAAAATTGGTGGATGGCGTACACCAATATGGAACTAAAATCTTAGCACAATTGTTCCACCCAGCTTATATGGCATTCCCAGTTCCAGGAACACCTCAATTGATTGCACCAAGTTGTGTGGGTCCTTACTATGCACAAAGTGCACCAAGACCTGCAACAATTGAAGAATTACACACAATCGTTGACCAATTTGGTCAAGCGGCTCACCGTGTACAAATTGCCGGTGGTGATGGCGTTGAAATTCAATGTGCTCATGCCCACGGATTATTAGGTGGATTCTTAACACCACTATATAATAAACGTACGGATGAATATGGAGGAAGTCTAGACGGACGTTTACGTCTATGCTTAGAAGTTATCGCATCTGTTCGTAAATACTGTGGAGACGACTTTATTATTGATGTTCGTATTAGTGGTGATGAATATAGTGAAGGTGGATTGACATTAAATGATCAAATCTATGTTTGTAAACAATTAGAAAAAGCCGGAGTTGACTTTATTCACGTATCTGGTGGTAACACAATCAAACGTGGATCAAGTATGCCTGCTCCAGGTACAAGTCCAGCACCTCACGCTCACTCAAGTGAAGAAATTAAAAAGCATGTAAATATTCCAGTTGCGACTGTAGCTCGTATCAATGAACCATGGATTGCCGAAGAATTAATCGCAAATGAAAAATGTGACATGTGTATGATTGGACGTCCAAACTTATGTGACAGTGAATTCGCAAATAAAGCATTTGAAGGAAAAGTAGACGATATTCGTCCATGTATTGGATGTGGTCGTTGTTTAACAGGTATCATGATGGGTAAACGTATTTCTTGTACAGTAAATCCAAGCGTGGAAGATGATACAATTGCACCTGCTGAAACAAAGAAAAAAGTTTTAGTTATTGGTGGTGGTCCTGCTGGTATGGAAGCAGCATATGTTGCAAAAAAACGTGGACACGAAGTTGTTCTTTGTGAAAAATCGAATGAACTTGGTGGACAATTAAGACTTGCGGCTGTTCCAATCGCGAAACAAGAATTGTGTAAAGTTATTAAATTTATGATTCGTCGATTAGATCATGAAGGTATTGAAGTTCGTTTAAATACAGAAGTCACAAAAGAAATGCTTGAAAATGAATTTAAAGATTACGAAATCGTATGTTCAAGTGGAGCTACACCAAAAGAAATTCCACCATTCAAAGTATTCAAAAATTGGATGACTGCAGACGATGTATTATCTGGAAAGAAATATCCAGGACGTAACATTGTTGTATTAGGTGGTGGAAGTGTTGGATGTGAAACAGCGGATTATTTAGCACCATTAATCAATGACTTATTCCCAATGAATCGTAAGATTACATTATTAGAAATGACAAATAACTTAATGCCTGGTGAAGGTGGAGCTGCAAAATCTAGATTGACACAAAGATTGATGCAGAAAGGTGTTCGTATTGAATTGAATGCACAAGTAACAAATGTGGATGAAGAATCTATTACTTACGTAAAAGAGGGTGTTGAACACAAAATTACAGAAGCAGATACTTTAATTTTCGCTGTCGGATATGCGCCTAAGAAAGTGGAAGTGGAAGCAGAAAATGCACACTATATTGGGGATTGTGAAAAAGTAGGAACTTTAAAAGATGCGATCACAAATGCGCATGAAATTGCTAAAAATATCTAGGAGAAAATATGACAAGTAAATTATTGCAACCGATTCAAGTTGGTAACTTAACTTTTAAAAATAGAATTATGTTTCCCCCTTTGACAACAGGATATGAAGAAAGAGACGGATCGATTGGGCCTCGTTCATTAGCTTTCTATACAAGACTTGCACAAGGTGGATGTTCTTATATCGTTATTGGTGATGTGGCTCCTGTTCGTACGGCAAGTCCTACACCAAAACTATATGATGAATCGCAAATTGAGATGTATAAAAAATTAGCGGATGCCTTACATGAACACAATTGTAAAGTAGCTTTACAATTGTTCCACCCAGAATATGATGTTCAAGGTGTAGGAAAAATGATTATGGAAGCTGGTATTGCTGGTCAATTGGCGGCAAAAGCAAAGGCTGCAAATGATGTAGAAGAGGCTGAAAAACAACAAAAAATCTGTGACGAATTGACAAAGGGTGCATACGCAAAATTACATCATGATATGCAGCACTTTGTGACGGAAGCAAGTGTTGAACAATTAACAGCTATTAAAAACAGCATTGCCCAATGTGCTAGAAAAGCGCAAAAAGCAGGTATTGATGCGATTGAAATTCATGGTGACCGTTTATTAGGTTCATTATGTTCAAAGTTATTAAATCATCGTACAGATAATTATGGTGGTAGCTTAGAAAATCGTACGCGTTATGCATTAGAAGTTTTACAAGCCATCAAAGAAGCGGCTCCATCCATGATGGTTGAATATAAACTTCCAATTATTACAGTCAATCCAGATGGATCTTTACGTGGTAAAGGTGGTTTATTGGAAGATGAAGCGGTTGAATTCGCAAAAATGTTAGATGCAGCAGGAATTGATATGATTCAAGTGGCTCAAGCTAACCACACAGGAAACATGGGCGATACAATTCCTCCTATGGGTGCTGTTCCTTATAACTGGACGTTAGGTGCTTGTGAAAAAGTGAAAGCCGTTGTTTCTTGTCCTGTGGCAACAGTGGGTCGTGTTGTTAGTGTTGAAGCTGGTGAAAAGATTCTAGAAGATGGTACAGCAGATATCATTGGATATGGAAGAAGTTTATTAACAGATCCAGATATTGCCAATAAAGTGGAAAAAGGTGAATGCATTCGTGAATGCTTGAACTGTAATAAAGGTTGTGTAGATGCCATCCAATCTCGTCGTTACTTAAGCTGTGTTTTAAATGCCGAAAATGGAGATGAAGAAACAATCTTCATTAAACCATGTACAGAAACTAAGAATGTCGCAATCGTAGGTGCTGGTCTTGCCGGATTAGAAGCAGCTCGTGCTTATAAACGAGGACATACAGTGACTGTATTTGAAAAATCAAATCGTTTAGGTGGACAAATCAATATTGCTTCAGTTCCACCAAGAAAAGATGAAATCTTACGTTCGGTTCAATACTATGAAAAATTCTTGCCTGGTAAAGTGGACATTGAATTCAATCACGAACCAACAATGGATGAATTGAATGGATTTGATCATGTGATCTTGGCCATTGGTGCTCACAATATGGATCTTCCTATGTCGGTAGAAAATTCAAATGTTGTATCCAGCTGGGATATCTTGAATGGTCAAGAAGTATCTGGTAAATGTGTTGTTTTAGGTGGAGGTTTAGTAGGTGCTGAAACCGCTGAATATTTGGCAAATAAAGGTCTAGAAGTTTCAATCGTTGAAATGATGGATAAGATTGCAGCGCAAGAATCTGAAACTGTATTGCCATTGATGGAAGCTGATTTTGAAAAACACAATGTTCAAAAATTTGTGAATACACGTGTTAGTGAAATTAAAGATAATGTAATCTATGCAGTGAATACAAAAGATGAAACAAATGTTGAAATTGCAGCAGATACCATTGTAAATGCATTAGGCTCTAAAAAGAATGTATTTGATGATAGTAAGTTGACTGTTCCATTCACTTATGTAGGAGACTGCAGTGGTGAAAGAACAGCAGATATCGCAAGCGCTATTCGAACAGGATATAAGGCTGCCAATGAAATCTAAGAGGGTGTGAAAACACAATGTCATTAAGTTAAGAAATGACGGTTTTGAGGGGAACACAAAAAATGTGCTCCTCTTTTTTTTATGGAAAATTTGAATTTTTTTGTTGACATACAGGTTGAAATATGTGGCCTATTATCATTTCTGATAATAGGCCAATTGTTTATAGGTATATGTTTTT
>OCPZ01001271.1_pt1 | contig 12604 bp, 2 predicted proteins | sample 1538881 | NCBI WGS metagenome assembly OCPZ01 (sample SAMN04571733, study PRJEB22368) | human gut metagenome | biome: human gut; material: stool | host: Homo sapiens | place: Luxembourg | collected 2013-01-11 | reverse complement strand
CAGGCAGAGTGACGGTGATATTGCCGCTCTCGGCAAAGGTCAGGCGCATCCAAGATTCGAAATCACCTACCGGATAGCTTAGCTTTAAGGTCGTGACATCTGTAAGACGGTACTCGGTATTGTCGGCAAGGGTTATATATGGACCCTCAGAGATTTTTTGAGCGATTATGGGTTTGTTATTATAATAAAGAACTCCATTAGAGTCGGAAAGACCATCAAGTACGGACTTATTACTATGCTCGTGGGCTTTCTCAACCGCAGGATAGACCATATAGTTAAGAATTGTCTGTAAACTCTGCGACTCCGCAGAAGTGTCGGCAGATATCTTGGCTTTAATAATGTCTGCTTCAAGTTCTCCCACATAGCAGTCCCACGTATCTGTACTGTCAACATATACAGTAAAAACTACACCGAGAAACATTGAAAACTCATAATCGGTTTCTGTAGCAGACACAAGAGGAATTAAATATGTGGTATTCTCATCCGTAATCGTGAAAGCCATCCAAACTTGCTTGCCCGCCTTGCAAGCCTCATCTATCTGCGTGTAAGTCTTATCGTGGGAAGTAATCGTATGTGCATCTGCCCCGCTTTGCGCCTGCACATTAACAATAAAAAGTTCTGACCCTGTATCACCTTTTTCTCCACGAGACGGCTTGCCCGTATCCGTTTCGCCCAGATACCAATTCCCGTTTTCTCCGATTGTTGGTGTTACACCATCAGCACCCGCCGCGCCCGTGCTTCCGTCAGCACCATCCTTACCTGGGTCACCCTTATCGCCCTTCGGTCCTTTTATATTAACCGCCGCGGGATTTTCCTTGCCGTCCGAGTTCGACCATGAAAGAACCCCTTCGTCGCTGACGCTGGGCGTAAATGTCGTTCCGTCTTTCAGCGCAGCTGCCTTTTTTATAGCTTCTTCCAGCGCGGTGTATTCATTTGTTGATTCTATCTCAGTGTCGGAATAGATGATATCCGCAACTATAATCTCAAATTGCGGCGTTACAAGCACCTGTCCGGTACTACTCATTAAGGTTATTTCACATGTCACCGTACCTGTCGCAGCGACAGTCTGTGTTGTGATAATGTACTCAAGCCTATCCTCGCAAACGGTACAGCTATTGAACATCACTTTCCCGTCCGGCTTTTCCGCCCGAAGAATTGCCGATGTTATATCTTTCATATTGTACGGGCCTGCGGCCGACGATAAGAAAATATTTATTTTTCGACTGTCCGAGTCAGCCTTTTTCACAATTACCTGACCCTGCAATCCGGCTTTCATAAGATCAAGCTTTATCCTGTGCTCTACATGCTCCATTCAGTCTCACCTCTGTTTTAAGTATAGCAAAAGGCGGAGAGTATTTCTCCCCGCCTCGCTGTCATTTTGACAAATCTTGTATCCAACGCTGAAATGTCTTATCGTCATATCCTATGTTCAGCTCATAAAGCAACTGACGCATTTTTCGCATTCCCTCTGCATCATTGTTTTTGTACATTTCTTGATACTCGGATTTGAGGTCTTTTGTCAATGCCTGGCGGATTGTCTTATCCTCTTTGCCGTTTTCTCGCAAATATTTGACAATCTCGCTTGCAGATGTGATGTCGGAGTTTTGCACTGCCTTCTGCAGATCCTTATACTCATAAAGTTTTTTCTCCTCGGCCGCCTTCTGTTCTGCTTCGGGATCAAGCTCTGCAACAATCTCATCTATCATCCTGTTCACTTCATCTTCATCGTACCCGCTCTCGAGCAAAGCTTCGAGCTTGCCGCTGAGTGCACTGTCGTCTCCGTTGCTTTTCGCCTGCGCCGCGGCCGTCTGCATTGTCATATAGTTATTTATGGCTTTTATGACCGCATTCGGAGGATATCCTTCAGAAACCAGCTCTTCATATATTCTTTTATATTCCGAGACATTTCCACGCTCCCGCGCCTGCGCTGCCTGAGCAATTCTGGGTTCGGATTTTATCAGATTGTTCTTCACGCCGTTTTCAAGCTGTTGCGGAGTATAGCCTTTTTTGATGAGCTTATCATACTGCTTCTGATATTTTCCCTCAGCAATCGAATTGTATAACTTTCTGTATTCCGTGGAGCTCGCCTCCCTGCCGAGGTTGTCGGGCGAGAAGAAATTATACAGACTCTCAAAAGTTCGCATTGTGTTTGATATCGGCAAACCGGTGACCTTTGAAATTCCTTTCGCGCTGCTCATCATCAGCTTCCAGACGTCCGGCTTCTTCTCGCCGCTGAACACCTTCTGCCATGATTCGCAGGACTGAATCAGTTCTTCAATGCCCTCGATGTCCATGCGGCTTGCAGAGTACCCGGACAAAATCGAAATGATATCACTGATATACGGCACAGCTGAAAACGGATTTATTCCGTCAAGCAGATTGCCTCCGAATGCCTCAAGATAAAGTTCGAGCCATTTCTTCTCATCGTCATCGTGGCGGAACGCATCCGCTATAGAGGCTATCCCGGCAGTCAAGATACTTGTTGCGATATGTACCGCAGCAATGCGTGCTATTTTTTTTGCCATTGTCTTTTTTAGACCGGGCTCCGCATTGTTGTAATCAACCAATGCATTGCGGAGCATATTGTACGACTTCGTAGGCTCAGCCTTAAAGGCGCTGAGCATCTTCGAGAACGAGCTCGTGCTGCGCATAAATTGGCTTCGATGCAGCAAGGAATCAACAACCTGTGTTTTGTCAACGACTTCACTGAGCCTGTCTGAGACCGCCTGTGTAAACTCTGTGGTTCCCTCTTTAAGGTCTGTTTTGTCTTGGACTTCCGCCTTGCACGCATTCCACAGTGTTCCCCATGTCAGTTCATCGCCGACTCCGGCCAACCACATAGACTTTTCGCGGATCTTATCGACGACCGTCTGCTGTCCTGTAATAAGCTGCTTCATCGTTATGCCCATACTTGTCTCGTAGAATCCCCAGCTTTTCCATTTTGCAATCGGGCAATTGTCTATTGCCTCTTTGCTCGCGGGCTTCGACAAAAGTCCTTTGAGCAGATATTTAGGATCCATAACAGCAGCTGCTCTCAAATATGCCGTGGGCTGTTGGATAGCAACTCGCATATTTGCTCCGACGGCGGCTACCTTGAAGTTTCGTATCAGTGTCTCCTCGCCCGCTCCCCCTGCATTTTTGCTGTCCGAGCTGCCGTTCAGATCAAGTATAAACTTTTCAAAATATGCCTTTCCGTCGTTGCCGAACGCTCGTTCAATAGACTGTTTTGTGCCGGATATTGCTATATATCCGTCGTCCTTTTCCTCGAAGCTCAGGGCATTATACCACTTCATTGCATCTGTAATGGGCACGGCATACGCTGAATATGCGCTCATTTCGGTTATGTGCTTTGTAAAGGTATCGAAAGCGCCCTTGATAAACAGTCCGTTACTTGCATTTCGCTGAACGCTCTTTGTAGCGCCGATGTTGACAAGCTTGTAAAAGTTAGTTTGCGTCTGAACCGTTCCGTCTTCGGCGTTCATCGTTCGCACGGAGTTTTTGTTGACCTGTATCGGCCAGTAATGCTCTTCGGTGAACTTTCTATAGCCGTACAGTGTCATTGACGCTTTGTTGCCCCAATCAGCCACATTCCCGCTCAAAAAGCCCTGCATTTTCTCTGCAACCTGCTTCTGCTTCGGAGTCAGAGAGTCGATTATCTTTCCAAGGTCTTCCACTGTTATTTGCACGGCCTTTGCATATGTTTCTTCGCCCTTTCCGAACTGTTCCTTGATTCGCGCCTTTGTCTCCTGTCTCGAAGTGTCCAAAGGACGGATTCCGCCGAGCAGAAGATGATCCCGTGCCTGCTCTCGTTTTGAGAGATTATACAGTTCCATAATCTGTGATACCGTCAGCGTAAGTTCCCCGCCCTCGACCTTAAAGGTATGCTTTGAGCGTTCCCAATCCTGTATGTCTTTTTGGCTGACTATCGACTGCATGAACTCATTCGCATTGTCTATCATTTCCACCCGCTCATCGAAACCGGAACGAATGGATTTGAAAACGGTCTCTGCTGCCGGTCCGAGCTGATGGAAGAAGCTGAACGAGTCAAGCATATTTACATTCAGCTGCTTATATCCAACCTTTACTTTGTCCTTGAAACTCTTACGGCTGTCCATCTCATGCACGCTCGCGTCGGCAATTGCCTGGACCGTTCCATAGCGGCTGTTTGCAAGCAATTCGTTGGCTCTCGTTATTCCGCCCTTTATCTGCTGCATAACAGTTTCAAGCTCGGCAAGCCCCTGCGCATCCATATCCTTTATGGAACTGCCCTTATACACTTCAAGCAGCGTTGTCATCATCGGCATAAGATCCGGGTCGAGGTCTGCCAGGAACTGCTGATACTGAGGGTCATTTCCCTGCTGCATTTTGCGCAATTCTCCCTGCAGCTCCGACATAGATTTGCGCCACTCAAACGCGTCCTTCGACTGACTGTTCCCGTAGACATCGAGAGATACCAGGAACTCTCCGAGAGCCGAGCGCAAAGCTTCGGGCACATGCTGAGTCTTGTTCGGGTTCTGCAGGAACCTGTTAAGAGTCTTTGCACTTCTCTCGATACTCCGTTTACTCTTTGCCATAGCATCTTTACGCAGCCATTCGCGGCGATCCTCGAATGTGCGTTGTTCATAGAGCGCCTTTTGCTTTATGAGTTCCTCCGAAAGCTTATGACGCTTAGCAGCTTCCTGTTCCTTGATTTTTTCAACGCGCTTGTCGTATCTGTCGCGGTATTCTTTCTCAATCTTCTGCCGCAGCGTCTTGAGCTCCGGAATGTCGTAATACTCTTCATACAGGCGCATTGCAAGGTCATAGCTCGCCGTGTCTATATCCATGCCGAAAGAACCATCGTAGAACGGATTCTCATAGAACGGCTTTATGGTTTCGAGTGCATTTACGAGCGTCTGTACCTGCTCAAGCTCGTGCGTGTCCGGCTCAAAGAACTCCGGCCAAAGTTCGGACATCTCGCCCCAAAGAGAATCAAGCGTACTGCCTTCCTCTGAAAGCCTTATCTTTCCGAAGTTCTTCCTTCTGAACTTATCATAGCTCCCGTAATAGTAGGCAATCTCTTTTTTCTGCTGCTCGCTGAGTTTTATTTTCGTGCCCTTGGCATATTCACGCAGCGCACTGTACTGTTCGGACATATCTGTATTCAGCACTGCGCTCTCTTCGAGCACCGCCTTGGCAACCTCCGCAGTCCTCGCAATAACTTCATCATAAGTTATGTCGTTGTCCATATTGGCCAGTGCTTCAAAGATATTCTTGAGATTTTGCGTCAGCGTTTCGGCATTATACTTGCTGCTGTATTCCTTGAGCACTTTTTTTGAAAGTCTGCGTATTGCCCGCTCATCAAGCTCTTTCCTGTTTATTCCGAGGCGCCACTCGAGCTCTCGCTTGTATTCGCGCAGAGCTTTGTTCTCCTGCATGAGCTTCTTGTTCTGTTCCTCTATGGAAGAAGTGCTCTTGAGAGAATAACGAATATCAGGATTTCTTCTGTCAAAAAGACCGATATTATCTGTTGCGGATTTAAGTTGCGTATTCTTGAAGAATATATAGCTTTTTACTTTTCCTCCTTTTGACCTGCCTTCAAAGTCAAAATCGAGAATTATTCCGTCATAGCCGCTGTCATTTTCTATGAAATAACTGTTCAGCAGCTCCCGAAGCTCTCCTCGTATAGTGTCGGTAGTCTCTTTCCATTGTTCAAGAATATCGTCGAGCTTATCCTCATTTTCAAGGATTTTTTGGGTGACTTCCGCATCATCGGCAACATAAGCTTCATAGTTCTGCTCATAGTATTCGTCGTTGGCCGTTTCTTGAGCATCGTATTTCGACTGGTATTCTTCGTCGAGTTTGTTAAGCTTTTCTGTGAGTCCCTTATACCCGTCTATGTGCTCCGAGTACCACGCTTTCGCTTCTGCACGGTCCTTGAAGTGGAGTGGCTTTTTCATGTCACCGTACAATGCCATCTGTTTGTTTCCGCCAACTCCGATATCCGCATCATTGTCCTTTGCAAAAAATCCGTTCGGCGTTTCACTGTCATTGCGTCCGGCAAGCGGATTTGCATTGCTGAACACATTGAACTCAGCCGCAGTTTGATGATAAATTATCCTCGGTGTTCCGTCCTCGTTGACAATCTTGCTCGCAGTATTCGGCTCCTTCTCCCAGTCACCGAACCAACGCTTGAACTGCTGGCTTTTTGTTACATTTTCAAATTTTGGCTTGACACTTGAATCGGAATCGCGTATACTATGTATGTAGCCATCGGTGCGAAACAGGACACTGGGCAATTGTAGCCCAGCCTTCTGGAGTAAGCCGGTGGCTTTTTTTGCGTCTATGTAGTACACTGCGACATTTCCGGCACTCTCGTTTTCAATGGCGTCGTTCAAAAGACCTTTGACTGCATTTTCTCGTGTGTGTATACTTGTTATGGCGTTGCTGTCTATTATTTTATTATTTTGCCGTCCGTAGCCATCGATAACAACCGCACATACGATTGATTTTCCGTTGTATTGCATGTCAAGTATCGCGACCGTACTTGTGTCACTGTGACTTTTTGAGGCAATAACCGCAACGGGATTTTTGATTGCTTCCGGTATTTGCTTGAGCACCGCCTTTCCGAAATCATGATCCGCCTTGCCTCCCTGCAATACTGTTTTCAGGTGTCCTGTGGCGTAGGTCATTGGCAACGGATTAAAGCCGACATTTTGCATTTTTTCGGGAGTGGGGCATACTATCAAGGTATCGTACTTCGGCAGTTTTCCTTTTTCAAAATCCTCTATCTGCTGCTCAAAAGATACCGAATAGTCATACCATGTTTTTTCTTCCGACTTATTTTTAAGAGAATAGCTTTTTTCACTCCTTTCGCTCTTATTTTCCTTTGCGCCCTCAAGAGCTGATTTGAACATGCCGCTGATTTTTTCCAGCGCCTCCGTATCCCCTTCAAGCGCTCTGACCTCCGGGCTTTTCAGTCCGAGAGCAGTCAGGGCTTTTTCTATGCTTTCAAGGAAGCCCCTTATCCAGCTCTGGATTTTCACGGCAAGAGGTCTGTTCTCATTGACAAGCTCTCTGATAGTTTTCTCGTCGAATACATCGAACATGCTCTCGGCAACGATTTCCGCCTCTATGTCCGCTTTTCCGAAACCTTCGTAAAGCTTCTGCAGCTCTTTTACTCTGCCCTCATAGTCATAGTTTTCGCTTTCTTTGAGCTTGTCTATGACATATTCGCGCAGCTCGCCTGCGGCCGTTGAGTTCCAGTCCTCGATATAATGATACAGTTCATGTCCGGCGGTTCTGAGATAAGCGTTTTCCTCAGCGTCGAGCGCGATTTTTATTCTGCCGGTCTTGGGATCGTACTCACCGTTCGCCATTCCGTCTGCAAGCGTATCGCACACTTCAACGACAAAGCCGTATTTTTTTGCAAGAGCCTCAAGAACATATACCGAGCCCGCCTGCTCCGCGTTGAGCTTTTTTGTATAGTTTCTCAGCAGACCGCCGTTCTTTTCTGCCCTCTTTTCCTCTTTCGCGCTGTAATGCTTCGGCGCATTATTTTTTTCATTAACGCCGGCATAATATGCCTGTCTGAGCTGACTTTCCTCAAGCCCTGCGTATTTGTTTGCATTCGACTGCAAAACGCTGTCAAAGTCCTGCCCGAGCTGACCGGCGCGGCGGAAGTCAAGAAACGCATTCATATATTCGCTTGCCGAATCGCCCTGCTTATATCCTGAAATAAAGGCCCGTGCCGTGTCGGTGCTGTCAAAGCCCTGTGCGACATTGTAAAGAGCTTCGGTCTCGTGGCTGTCAAACCGCACATCGCTCAGCGCAACGCTGTCCCCGTCCTGCGTTCTGACATACATCTGCGCCCGGTTTCCGTCATTTTCAATGCGGTCTATGCCGTTGATTGTTACGCTCTGTCCGTCAACATTTGCGGAAACAGGGTTGACATAACTTTTTTTCTGTGATATATTGTTGCTGTCGAATGCAGTGTCTGTCGGACGACTTTCTTTTTGATTGCCTGTCTGATATCCTGCATTCGACATTTTTTCATTTATGCTCGTCGGTTTCAGATTCAGCACATCATAAAGTAACATATCGCCGTTTTTCTTAGTTCCGACAACCACTTCTGCATTATAGTCCCTGCCGTCAATACGCAGATTGACATTTCCCCTTGCAAAATCGGAGATATTATCAGAACGCTCGTGTGCAAGCCCCTCGTTGACATAGTCGCGGGAGGCTTTTATTATTTCATCAGCATTATCTGTTGCTCTGAGCTTATCTTCATACTTTTGAGATTCGTTTCGCTTAATAGCTTTCATATACTCAGAATATGTAAGCTCTCTTCGGCTTTGCTGGTTTATTTTTATCTCGTTGTTACCGACAGTTACGCCGTCCGGGAATTTTTCTCTCAGATTGTTTCTAACAGTGCGAACCCAATCCTTTTCATCAACACCGTCGAGTATATTTCTGTCAATCTCAACAAAAGGTTTACTTTCTGCGTCATACTTAATAGAATGTCTCGTATCATCAGAGGCATTTTCTCTTATTTCAGCGGCCACATTCTGAGCGTTCTCAGAGCCCCGGAAAAGCCGTTTTTCTGCGCGGGTAAGTTTATCACCCTCCGCCTGTTTCTGCACCACTGCGGACAGTTTGACAGCGTCCTGCGTGTTCTCGCCGAGACTTTCAAGCCGCTGTGCAATCTGCGTCTGCTCTCCGCCTGCAAAACCGGCAACTGTCTTTCCCGTGATGTTCGTACCCTGTTTTCTGTGGTTGAGGTACCCGAGCCCGGAACCCACTACACCAAAGCCGGCGCCCATAAGCGCTCCGCCCGCTCCCGCTTCAACAACTTGCAGTGCGAGATCTCCGGCAACCTTTTTCTTCGCTTCCGCCTCGCTCAAACCCTGTTTCTCATATGCAGCTATCATGAGCTTATAATTGGATATGTTGCCGTTTGCTATGGTGTCATAAGCTATGTTTGCTATTTCCGTTGCGGCCTCTTCCGAAAAGTTTACTCCGGTTGATTTGAGTATATTCATCGCGACATCGCGCATACTTCTCGGGTCAACCTCTTTGAGCTTGTTGAAGTTGCCTATCGAGACTTTTTCAAAGAGACCTTCGAATATGCCGGAAACAGCTCCACCGATAACCGCCTGGTCATCGTTGCCGCCGCGAGCTTTTATATCACGCATTGTCGAGTTCGCAGCAGAAAGACCGAGTATTCCTCCGCCGACTGCCTCGGCCACTTTGCTTGCCGTCTTTATCCCCGAACCGAGATTTGCAAGCGAGCCGCCCACAAGATTGCCGGCGGCGGCAGAAGCAGCTGAATCAAGCGCGGACATTCCCGTGCCATAAAGGAAGTCAAACGCATCCCAGTTTCCGAGTTTCCAATCGTTTTCATCCATAACCGCGCCGCGTGCCGTATCGCTCAGCTGGCTTGCTATTCCGGCGTCCCTGTTATAATCTATCGGCGCATAGCTGCCGGTTAGCTTTCTTCCGACCTGCTGAGCAGCGGCATCAAGATAGCCAGCTCCGCCGCTTGTTAAATTCACCGGTACACTCAATACACTGGCAATCACCTGATGGTCTGCACTGAAGTCACGAACCGCATCTTGTACCTGCTCATTCTTGCGGCGGTTATATTCATACGCATAATAGTTCTCAAGCTCATCGGGATTTATGCCCTTTGCTCGAACCTTGTCCTCTATTTCCTTGAGCCTCTGATTATATTCATAGACATTTTTGTTGTTTCCGCTCGTGCCGACCGACTCTTCAAGCTTTATTCTGTCCTTGAGTTCGGGAATAGATTGTATTTCCTTGAGCGTTGCCTCGTCGAACTGGCTGAGTTTTTCGGATATATCCCTGTTGTATATCTCTGTCTCCAATGCCGAAGATTCGCTTTTTAAGTTATTCGACTTGGTTTTAGCTGCTTTTGCTTCTTCGGAAAACTTCTCATACCCGCTCTTGTTACCCTGCGCCGCACTGAGCAGAGCCCGCACCCGGTTTGCAAGAGATACACCGCGGTTTTCCTTTTTTTCGTCCTTGATATCTTCCAAGCGTTCCTTTATGTCATCCTCTGTCATGCTGTCAATAACGCCGGGATTACGCGTATCGGAGTAATATGCTGACTCGTTGTCAAGATTCTGAGAGGTCTGTTGCAAAGCATTTTTATATTCTGCATATCTCGACATAAAGGTATTGTAGCGCTCGTCTCCGAGCTGTTCGCGCTGCGATTCGAGATATGATTTTATCCTGTCTGCTCTTTCAAGCTCGGAATTTACCGCCGCCCGTGTGCTTTCGCTGTCGCGTTTCCAATTTGTATAGGAACTGTTCTGCAATCTGCTGTTTGCATTTCGAGCAGTGCGGCTCGATGATTCGAGCCAATCATGCATTTCTCTGTCTCGAGAATCCCACTCGTATTCTCTGTTGACGCGCTCTATTCTTTCATCGATGGTTTCCTCTGCCTTATATTTTGAATTTGCACGTTTTATTCTCTCATCAATCGTTCCCATGATTTCCTCCGCTTAATAAAGTCCGTAATGCTGACTGAGTATTGCTATATCCTCATCGGTCAGATTCTTGTTCTGGCTCATCTTCGTCTTTATGTAATTTTCATAGCTTCCATATTGATTTTTCAATGCAGGTCTAACTCCGAACTCATATCGAGTCGGCTGTGCACCTATAAATTCACTGGCTGCCTTTGACTTTGTAGCAGTTTGTTTTCCTCCGCTCCCGCTCGACGAACCGCTATACCCGCTCCCGCCCGATGAGGATGATGAAGAGGTTGAATAGCCCTGCGCTCGGAGAGAGTCCATATATTTGTCATGCTCAAACTGCTGCTGCTTGAGATTATAGTCTCTCGAATCCTGCTGCTTGCCGTAGTCAAACTGTTTCTGCCAGTTACTCTGTGCAAGCGCATCCTGCTGCTTGCCGTAATCAAACTGCTGCTGCCAGTTATTCTGCGCAAGCGCATCCTGTTCCTTCTGATAATCAAATTGATTCTGCCAGTTGCGCTGATTGACATAGTCCTGCATATACTGGCGGTTCTGCTCGCTCTGCCAATTCGACTGCTGCTGTGCTGCATCTGCGCGCCCGGTGTAATATTCAAGCTCATACTGCCACTGCGCAAGCTGATTGAGGTAACGGTTGTAATCACTTTCCGAGAGATACTGTGACTGACTCTGCAGGTAATTGAGAGTGTTATAATAGTCACTCAGTGTGTCCTGATATTTTTTGTAGTCCGCGTCATCAAGATTCTGCAGCACCTGCATATGCTGCAATTTATCGCTCTTGTCGTCGCGATACTTGCCGTATGCCCGGTCATACAGTGACGGAATGACATTGTTTAAATCGTTGAGGCTTGACTGGTATGCCTGATTGCCGGCAGTAGAAGCATAAGAACTGCCGTAACCGCCCGTAAGTGCCGCGGCATTTCCCATCGTGTCCTGCATCGCCATCTTGCCTTGCTGAATATACTGATCCTTATACTGCTGATAGAGCGGATCGGCATTGAAATCATACTGAAAATCCTTGGTGTTTTCATAGTCTTTCAAAAGCCCCTGTATCTGGTCTGCATAGTTGCTCTGATAGTCCCCGGGCTTTGAGTTATAATGAGTCTTCAGTTCCTCTTGGGCACGCTTAACCTCCTCGGATTCCTCGTAGTCTTTAGGTTTATTGAGCAGTGTTTTTATAGTGCCTATCCCATAACCGAGCTGTTTTGCGGTGTTAAATCCCTGCTTCGCTATTCCGCCGGCAAGAGCTGCCGCATTTCCGCCCTGTGTCACTGCGTATGACAGTTTGTCCTTTGATATGCCTTGCTGCTTTTTCTGCTTTTCAAGGTCTTTTGTAGTATATGCCATTTGTTTTACCTCCTCAGATCAGATAGTTTATGTTCAGCGTGTATGAAGTCAGATTGTATTTATAAGCTTTTGTCTCAAGATTGAAGCACCAGTCAAGCACCACTCTTCCGTCCGGAAATACCGACCACCGAACAAGGTTGGTATCGTTCGCCGCGCAGATTGTAAAGATCCTGTACTGCGGGCGCAGATCGTTCGGCAGCGTACATATGATTTTTCCGCCCGCCGTTATCCCCTGCACATCTCCGACGATATTGACCGAGTTTCCGAGTCTGCGGCTTCGAGGCGTCAGCCCATTCGCGCCCGGAGTTATTCCTTCCGTCAATTTCAAGTCTGTCCAGCCTGTATCTTTCAGCGGGAAAGTCTGCTCTCCTGCTTTCAGTCCGTTTCTAAGGAGCAGCAGCATATTAACATCCATTGTGTTGGCAAGCTCCGCCACCTTGCCGAACGCTATGCCTTTACCGCCTTGCAAAAAGTCCATCAGTACGAAGCTCGTCGAAAGCTCGTAAACATATTCCGCGGAAGCGAGGCTGTCGGCCACTTTGAACTTGATTTTATATGATACATTGTCACTGAGATCTCCGAACAGCACTGCTTGCACATTGTTGCTCATGGTAACCTCATCGGACCACGCTGCCATTGTTTCCGTCTTATAGCTTGCTTTGCAAACCGCTGTATTCTTGCCTGACAGTGCCGAGAAGCTATAGTTCACCTTTCCCGCCGCATATGTGCCCTTGTCGTTTTCCGTACCGTCCTGCGTACATCTG
>OCPZ01001256.1_pt1 | contig 12746 bp, 10 predicted proteins | sample 1538881 | NCBI WGS metagenome assembly OCPZ01 (sample SAMN04571733, study PRJEB22368) | human gut metagenome | biome: human gut; material: stool | host: Homo sapiens | place: Luxembourg | collected 2013-01-11 | reverse complement strand
GTGGAAATTGAACTTGTTCAGTATAAACCAGAGGCGGTAGATATATTTGAACAGCTCGAAAAAGAATTTAATGAGACACATGATGATATCCATTTAAAAATATCTTCCCCAAATGATGCGACAACAATTTTGAAAACACGTTTTATCAGAGAAGATTATCCGGATATTATCGGAATCGGAGGAGATATCAATTATTCGTATTTTGTTGATTCAGGAATACTGGCTGACCTTTCAGATTATGAAGGACTTAGTGAGGTGAAACCTGCTTATCTGGATATTATTGAAGGATTGGAGTTTGTTCCGACAGAAGGAACATATGGGCTTCCGTATGTGGCAAATGCGGCAGGAGTGCTCTATAACAAAGATATGTTTGCGGAACATGGATGGGAGATTCCGCAGACCTGGGATGAATTTATTTCTCTTTGCGAGGAGATTCAGAATGAAGGAATCCAGCCACTTTATTTTGGATATAAAGATACCTGGACCTGCCTTGCACCTTGGAATGCGATCGCCGTTGATCTTGCACCGGCAGATGTCTGCAGCCAGGTGAACAAAGGAGAGACAACATTTTCAGATGAATATAGAGAAGTAGCAGAAAAGACAAAGGCACTGCTTGCATATGGACCGAAAGATCCTTTCGCTTATGATTACAATGGAGCATGTACAGCATTTGCAAACGGAGAATCTGCAATGTACACGATCGGAAGTTATGCAATCCCACAGATTCAGACAGTAAATCCAGATATGGATATCGATTCTTTTGTAATGCCGGCTAATAATGATGCATCAGAGAACAAGCTGAACTCTGGTGTGGATCTTCAGTTCAGTGTTATGAAAGATTGCGAGAACAAAGAGGCAGCGTATGAAGTGCTTAATTTCCTTTTGAAAGATGAAAATGTACAGAGTTATCTGGATGAACAGAAAGCGGTTCCTTGTAAGGAAGGAGATTTTGAACTTGCTTCAACACTTGATGGAGTGAAATCTTTCATAGAAGAAGGAAGAATGGCAGATTACCAGGATCATTACTATCCTTCAGAGATGTCAGTAGATGCACAGATCCAGACATTTCTTATGAAAGGGGATGTGGATGCATTCTTAACAAAGTTTGATACAGATTGGAAGAGATATAACCGTGATATCATCCGCAAAGTGGAAGATTACGAGAAAGAGCATGCGGACGAAGATTAAGGAAGGGGAATTCAAGCATGGGAAAGAAATCAATGAGTGGAAGAAAAATGACCTTTCTTCTGATAACAATTCCGATCGTGGCACTGTTTTTCTGTTTTAATACATTGCCACTGATCAAAGGTGTGATTTACAGTTTTACGAATTTCAAAGGTTATGGAAGCTTTGACTGGGTAGGACTTAGAAATTATCAGGATCTTTTTACAGACAGCAGAGTCGGAGGTTCTTATCTGTTTACATTTAAACTTGCAATTGTAGCTACGATTGTGACAAATGTAATCAGTTTGATCCTTGCACTTGGACTGAATAGTAAGATTAAATTCAAGAGTGCGTTTCGTGGTGCCTACTTTATTCCAAATGTTCTCGGAGCGTTGGTTGTAGGATACATTTTCAATTACTTTTTTACATACATTCTTCCGGCTTTCGGAGAAATGCTTGGAAGCAAGCCCCTTTCTTCCAGTATGCTGTCTAGTACAAAACTGGCATGGATCGCAGTTGTAATCGTGTGTGCATGGCAGTCGATTGCGATGAATACAATTATTTATATTTCAGGACTGCAGACAGTTCCGGAGGATGTTTACGAAGCAGGAGCGATTGACGGTGCAACAGGATGGAATAAGTTCAGACATCTGACATTCCCTCTCATTATTCCATTCTTTAGCATAAATATGGTACTCTGTGTGAAAAACTTCCTGATGGTATTTGATCAGATCATGGCGTTGACCAAAGGAGGTCCGGCACAGAGTACAGAATCCATTTCTTATCTGATTTATAACAATGGTATGAGTGGCGGTCAGTTTGGATTCCAGAGTGCAAACGCAGTGATATTCTTTATCGTTATTGTTGTAATTTCTGTATTACAGATGACAATCACAGGGAAAAAGGAGGAACAGCTGTAATGGAAAAAATGAAAATAAAAGAACGAGTAAACTGGCCTGTAACGATTTTACTTTTACTTGGTCTGATTACGGTTGCTTTTCCACTGTATATGACAATCGTAATTGCACTGAAGAAGCCTTCTGAGATGACGAATAGTATCAGCGGAATCCTTTCCTTGCCAAGTCATTTGAGCCTTGATAATTTTGCTGAGGCAATGAGAGTGACAGATTTCTGGCATTCTCTCGGAAACAGTGTATTTATTACACTTGTAACAGTTGTCCTTTCAATTCTGATTCATTCACTGTTGGGGTATGCAATCGGAAGAAATAAGAAGAGTAAATTTTACAAATTCATTTATTTCTATGTTGTCAGCGGAATGTTTGTGCCATTTGCAATTCTGATGATGCCTGTTGTAAAACAGACGGCGCAGATGGGACTGGCAAACAGAGCAGGAGTTATTATTCTGTACGTTGTATTTTATATGCCAATGAATGTACTGCTTTATTCCGGATATCTTACAAATATCCCGTTGGCATTGGAAGAAGCAGCCTGTGTGGATGGTGCGAGTACATGGAAAACATATTGGAAGATTGTTTTCCCAATCATGAAACCAATGCATGCGACAGTTGCAGTTCTGACAGCACTTGGTACATGGAACGATGTAATGACACCACTCGTCATCATGTCCGGTTCAGGAAGCGGAAATACACTTCCGCTGGCACAGTTAAACTTCCAGACACAGTTTGGAACAAATTATAATCTGGCATTTGCCTCCTATCTGTTGGCATTGCTTCCGATTCTGATCTTCTATCTGATCTGTCAGAAGCATATCCTCAACGGAGTTGTTAATGGAGCAGTGAAATAATAAAAAGTAAAAGATAGCGAAGCGAGAACAGACAGTAATGCAGATCTTGCTTCGCTAAAATGGAAAACAGGAGTATTTAGATATGGGAATTATATATTGCGAGAAAGACAGAACATTTACTTTACAGACAAAAAATACAACATATCAGATGCAGGTGGATCGCTATGGATTTTTGTTACATCTATATTACGGGAAGAAAACCGATGGATGTATGGACTATCTTCTGACATATTATGACAGGGGATTTTCGGGAAATCCATATGATGCAGGAGAAGATCGTACGTATTCAATGGATACACTTCCACAGGAATTTCCTTGTTACGGGAACGGGGATTTCAGAAGTACAGCATTTGCAGTAGAAAATGCAGATGGAAGTATGAGCTGCGACCTTCGTTACAAGAGTCATAAAATCTTTGATGGAAAATATAATCTGGAAGGACTTCCGGCAGTTTATGCAAGTGAGCAGGAAGCACAGACACTGGAAATCTTAATGGAAGATCCGGTGACGGGAGTTAAGGTGGTGCTTCTTTATGGAGTGCTTCCCGCACAGGATATTATTACAAGAAGTGTGTGTGTGAAAAATGAAAGCAGTGGCAAAATCTATTTAAACAAAATTGAGTCAGCAAGTCTGGATTTCCTTTACGGAGATTATGAGCTTCTAACATTTTATGGTAGACATGCGATGGAGCGAAATGTTCAGAGAGTTCCGGTTGTGCATGGAACACAGAAAATCGGAAGTGTCAGAGGAACCTCCAGTCATCAGTACAATCCGATGATGATCCTTGCAGAAAAAGAAACGACAGAAGACAAAGGAAATTGTTATGCAATGTCCTTTGTATACAGTGGATGTTTCCAGGGAGAAGTGTTGAAAGATCAGTTAAACCAGACAAGAATGATGCTAGGACTTCAGGAAGAAGCTTTTCGCTATCCGTTGGAAGCAGGAGAAATGTTCCAGGCTCCGGAAGTGATTTTATCCTATTCCTCAGAAGGAATGAATCGTTTGTCTCAGAATCTGCATCATTGTATCAGACAACATATCTGCAGAGGCAAATATAAAGAAGAAATTCGTCCAATCTTGATCAATAGCTGGGAAGCAGCTTATTTCGATTTTACCGGAGATACAATCTATGAGCTTGCCAAAGCGGCGAAGGAAGTCAATATTGACATGCTTGTTATGGATGACGGCTGGTTTGGAAAACGTGATGACGATAACAGCGGACTGGGTGACTGGTTTGTGAATGAGAAGAAACTTGGTGGCACACTTGGAAATCTGATCAAGAGAATTAATGATTTGGGTGTGAAGTTTGGTATCTGGATCGAGCCGGAAATGGTTTCAGAAGACAGTGATCTTTATCGGAAACACCCAGACTGGGCATTGACGGTTCCGGGCAGAAATCCGGTCAGAAGCAGAAATCAGCTTGTATTGGATTTTTCAAGAAAAGAAGTTGTAGATGAAATTTATGATCAGATTTGCAAGGTGTTGGATCAGGGTAATATCGAATATGTAAAATGGGATATGAACCGAAGCCTGATGGATGTTTATTCTTCTGTAACAAGAGATCAGGGAAGAGTGTTACATGATTATGTATTGGGACTATATGATTTTCTGGAACGTCTTGTGCAGAGATATCCGAATCTGCTGATCGAAGGCTGCAGCGGTGGAGGTGGAAGATTTGATGCCGGTATGATGTATTACACTCCGCAGATCTGGTGTAGTGATAATACGGATGCAATTGACAGATTACGGATTCAGTATGGAACATCCTTTGGTTATCCGGTATCGGTAGTAGGTTCTCACGTGTCAGCAGTGCCGAATCATCAGACGGGAAGAAAGACCCCACTTCATACAAGAGGTGTTGTTGCAATGTCCGGAACTTTTGGGTATGAGCTGAATCTTATGAAACTTTCTGAAGAAGAAAAGCAGGAGATCAGAGAGCAAATCGCAGAATATAAGAGCTATGCGTCGATCATTCAGAACGGATTGTACTATCGTCTCTCAAATCCGACAACAGAAGAAATCTGTGCATGGGAGTTTGTGCATACAGATGAGAAAGAACAAAGTAAAGTTCTTTTAAATATAGTTATGCAGGTGATTCATGGAAATATGACAGTAAATTATGTAAAACTTCAAGGGCTTGAAGAAACAGCTGTATATCGAGAAGAAAAGAGTGGAAAAAGATACACCGGAGCTGCACTTATGTATGGCGGCATGCCGCTTCCGATAGAGCCAGGCGAATATCAGGCATATCAGTATTGTTTTGTGAAAGAGTAAAATAAATTAGTTGACGATGGAACAGAAAATGGTGAAGAATGTGAATAATACAGAAAAAATCTTTGCACAGCGTATGGAAAAACATCAGGATGAATTACGCTGGCTTTACATGGAGTTGTATGGAAATGATGCAATGTATGCAGAACTTTGTGAGCAGATGCATGATTACTACTTGAAGCGTAGCACAGAGTTGAAAAAAAGAGATATTAAGAAAGAAAAGAATCCTGACTGGTTTAAGGAAAAAGAAATGCTTGGCATGATGTTGTACATTGACAACTTTGCCGGTAATCTGAAAGGTGTAGAAAAAAAGTTAGCTTATCTGAAAGAGTGTAATGTAAATTGTCTTCATCTTATGCCTTTTCTGGATACTCCGAAAGGAAAATCAGACGGCGGATATGCCGTGGCAGATTTTCGGAAAGTAAGACCGGATCTCGGTACAATGAAAGATCTTGCCAGATTGACAGAAAAATGTCATGAAAATGGTATGAATGTATGCATGGATTTCGTGATGAATCATACTTCTGAGGAACATGAGTGGGCAAAACGTGCCAGAGCAGGTGAAGGAGAGTACATGAGCCGTTATTTCTTCTATGATAACGGTGATATTCCGGCAAGATATGAAGAAACCGTTCCACAGGTCTTTCCTACAACAGCACCTGGAAACTTTACATGGCTTCCGGAAATCGGACATTATGTGCTTACGACGTTTTATCCATATCAGTGGGATTTGAATTATCGTAATCCAAGAGTATTTAATGAGATGATGTATAACTTCCTTTTTCTTGCGAATCAGGGAATGGATATTATCCGTATCGATGCAGTTCCTTATATCTGGAAAGAACTTGGAACAAGCTGTCGTAATCTGAAAGAAGTACATGCAATTGTAAGAATGATGCGTATGATTGCGGAAATTGTCTGCCCAAGCGTGATACTTCTTGGCGAAGTGGTTATGGAGCCGGAAAAGGTGGTGCCGTACTTTGGTACAGTTGAAAAACCGGAATGTCATATGCTCTATAATGTGACAACAATGGCGACGACCTGGAATAGTATTGCGACAAGAGACATCCGGCTTTTGAAGAAACAGATGGATATAGTTAGCCGTCTGCCAAAGCAATATACATTTTTGAATTACCTTCGTTGTCACGATGATATCGGGTGGGGGCTTGATTTTGATACAATGAAACAATGGGGAATGGAAGAGCCTTCTCATAAGCGTTATCTGAATGATTATTTCACCGGAAAGATAGCAGGCAGCATCAGCCGTGGAGAGCTATATAACGATGATCCTGTAACTCAAGATGCACGATTTTGTGGAACAACAGCATCCATGTGTGGAATTGAAGCAGCAGGATTTGAAGGAAATGCAGAAAAAATGCAGACGGCAATTCAAGAAGATCTCATGCTCCACGCTTACATGTTGACACAGTCGGGAATTCCGATGCTTTACAGTGGTGATGAGTTAGGACAGGTAAATGATTATAGTTATAAAGATGATGCTGAAAAAGCATCTGATTCACGTTATCTCCACAGAGGAGCATTCCTGTGGGAACTCGCGGATAAGAGAAAAGATCTTTCTACTGTACAGGGACAATTGTTCCAGATGTTGAACCGATTGGAACAGATCCGAAGACAGGAAAATGTCTTTTCCCAGGAAGCGGAAGTATATACTTATGATGTTCACAATGATAGTATTTTAGGAATCCTTAGAGAGTATAAGGGAGAACGATTTATTGCACTGTTTAATTTCAGCGAAAATGAACAGACTGCGTGGATGCAGGAGGAAGGCATTTTTAGAAATCTGGTGAATGGTGAAATTGTAGAAGTGAAAGATCCAGTTTTGAAAGGCTATGAATTTGTTTGGATGAAATATAAAGCATAAAACAAAATGTAAAATATAGATAAATAGATTGAAATACTGAAAGAAGAATTGTATAATTTTACCTATAACAACAAAGGAGGATCTTTGAAATGGATCGTTTGAAAGGTAAAGTAGCTATTATTACAGGAGGTAACTCAGGAGTTGGAGAAGCAACAGCAAAGATGTTCGCAAAAGAGGGCGCAACTGTTGTTATCACAGCGAGAAGAGAGGCTGCACTGGAGAAAGTAGCAGAAGAGATTAAGGCAGCAGGAGGAGAAGTTTTCGCTGTTTCAACAGATATCTCAAAGAAGGGAGATCCGGAGCGACTGATGGATCTCGTGATCGAGAAATATGGCAAGGTAGACATTCTTGTGAATAATGCAGGAATTCTTGAGGAAGGACTGAAACCAATCGATCGATTCTCAGACGAAGATCTTGATCGTATCATAGAGACGAACGAAAAAGGAACTATGCGTTGCATGCGTGCTGCATCACAGAAGATGCAGGCAGGAGCATCTATCGTAAATGTTGCTTCTATCGCTGGAGTGAAAGGATGTGGCGGAGCTGCTTATGTAGCATCTAAAGCAGCAATCGTAGGAGTGACAAAGCATACAGCACTTCGTTTCCAGGCAACAGGAATCCGTTGTAATGCAATCTGCCCGGGAAATATCATTACACCAATGACATCAGGAACAAATCCGGCATCACTTGACCCGGATATGATCGGTGCAATGTCAACACACAGTAATCTTAGAACACCATCTTGTACAGCAGAAGATGTAGCAAATGTAATCCTGTTCTTTGCAAGCGATGAATCAAAGGCGATTACAGGACAGGCAATCGTAACAGATTTCGGAGCTATGCTGTAAGGAAAATAAGATAGCAACTATTTAAAAAGGACAGAAAGGTTAACAAAGCGAAACCTTTCTGTCCTTCTTTGTATATAAATAAAAAAGAATGTTGCAAAATGAAACATAAAAGCGTATACTAAAAGAAAAAAAGCGGTGATTCTATGAAAACAAAATTTAACGAGTATTTGACAAAATTACGTAAATCCCGGGTCTACACTCAGGCGCAGATGGCAGAAAAACTGGGGATTTCCAGATCGACTTATACCAATTATGAGAATGGAAACCGGACACCGGACTTTGAAGTACTGGAACGAATAAGTGAGGTGTTAGCCTGTTCCTTAGATGAATTATTTGGAAGAAAACCAACTTATGTTGCAAGTTGTGACGTGGTAAAGGAAGACAGCAGTCTGTACAATGTATCTAGGATACAAGAGGAAAAACCTAAACTTGCAATAGGAGTACAGGACTTTCGTGATTTGCGTGAAAAACAAGCCTATTATGTGGATAAAACACAGTTTATTGAACAGTTTTTAGAATCCTGGTATCAGATTACATTAATTACAAGACCGAGAAGGTTCGGTAAGACACTTAATATGTCAATGTTGGCAGAATTTCTTGACTGTACAAAAGATTCCTCCGATTTATTTTGTGGAACAAAGATTACAAAATCTGTCCACTACAAGGAGCTGAATCGATATCCTGTTGTATTTTTGTCTTTCCTTAACGTGAAAGCGGGGGATGCAGAATCTCTTTGTTATGCATTGAAAGATACTGTACGTGCGGAGTATGAGCGCTTTTATCAGATGGTTAATGATGGAAGACTGTCAGAATTCCAGGTAAAAGAATTCAATATGATTTATAACAGTTTATGTCAGGAATGCATCGGAAAAGAAATAGAAAATCATGTAATTCGTTCAATTGCTGTTCTTTGTCAGACACTGAGTACGTATTATGGAGAAAAAGTATTTTTGCTGTTAGATGAATATGATACTCCGTTTATGTCTGCAAATTCCGAAGGATATTATGATGAAGTAAGAGCCATGTTGAATCGTTTTCTGGCAACGTCCCTGAAAGGCAACGATTATCTTCAAAAGGCAATTCTGACAGGAATTCAGAGAATTGCGAAGGAAAATATATTTTCGGGTCTCAATAATTTAGTTGTCTGCACAGTGCAGGACGAAGATTATGATGACTGTTTTGGTTTTACAGAGCAAGAAGTAAAAGAGCTGCTTGCTTATTGTAAAGCAGAATTTTCAGATGAGCTGAAAAAGATGTACGATGGATATCATTTTGGCAGTACAGATGTATATAATCCATGGTCAATATCGTGTTATGCGGCAAGAAGAAGGATGGAATCTTATTGGGTTAATACAAGCGAGAACAGTATTTTACGTAATGCACTTGAAGTACAGGGAAGGTCTTTTGAGAAAGAATATGAGGCCTTGGTCACAGAAGGTGAAGTAGAAGTGATAGTAGATTTTTCAATGGCTTATTATGAAAAAATGGACGAAGCAAATCTATGGGGACTTCTTGTAAATGCCGGAATTGTAACAATTACAAAAGAAATCGAAGAGGACTATTACCGACTTCGGGTTCCTAATCTGGAAGTGTGGAAAGTATTCAAAGAATTAACAGCATGTCATCTGAAAATCGATGAGAGACATATGGAGAAGATGTTAAATGCTCTTAAAAGAAAGGATATGGAACGTTTTGCAGAAGAGTATCAGAGAGTTCTTTTGGAATTGCCATCTTATCATGACCTGAAAGATGAGAATAGTTACCATATGATGACGCTTGGAATGTGTGCATTTCTTAGAAAGGATTATGATATCAAAAGCAATCGGGAAACCGGAGAAGGCAGAAGTGATATCTGTCTTTATGCAAAACATGACAGATATCCAAATTTAATTTTGGAATTCAAGTATACCAAAGATGAAAAAGACGATTTAGAAAAGCTTGCAGAAAAGGCACTGGAACAGATAAAAGAAAAACAATATGATGCAGAGATGACCGGAGAAGTGTGTTATGTTGGACTGGCACATTATGGGAAAAGTTCTTGTATCAGATGGAGAAAAAACGGTTGACATCTATCAGACAAGCTTTTATACTAATCATGTGAAGAAAACACGGGGAGCTTGTGTACCAGGCTGAGAGGAAGTTGAGAACTTCGACCCATAACCTGATTTGGATAATGCCAACGTAGGAATGTATAAAGCAGTACTTTAGAGAGATACATTTGTTGGTATCTCTCTTTCTTTATAATCAGGAAAAATTGAAAATTAAATATTGGAGTAAGTTGAGATTGAGCGAGAGTTCATGAAGGGGTGCACCACCACGGGTACATTTCTTTCATGAACTCTTTTTTCAATTATCCGGAAAGGAGCAGTTATGATCACAGTAAATGGAAAGCAGATCCAGCTGACATCTGAAATGAGTGTTGCGGATTATCTGGAGCAGAACAATTACCAGATTAATAGAATCGCAGTTGAAATGAATGAAGAAATTCTTCCGAAATACAGCTATTCAGAGACAATGCTCAAAGACGGTGACCGTCTGGAGGTTGTGACATTTGTAGGAGGAGGCTGATATCAGATGGCATCAGAAAGAATATTAAGCAAAGAAGAAATCGAAACAGCGCTGAATGAACGCCATTCGCCGGAAAAACAGAAGCTTTTATCAGCCGGTCAGGTGACGATTGCCGGACTTGGTGGACTAGGTTCCAATGTAGCGTATTCACTTGCACGAATTGGAGTAGGGCATCTGCATCTGATTGATTTTGATGTGGTGGATATTACCAATTTGAATCGGCAGCAGTATTTCATGGAGCATATCGGAATGTATAAGACCGATGCGCTAAAGTCACTGCTTTTAAAGATTAATCCATATCTGGATATTCGTACAGATTGTGTGAAGGTGACAGAAGAGAATTTGAAAGAACTGTTTGCGGATGCTCAGATTGTCTGTGAAGCATTTGATAATCCGGTAGCAAAAGCAATGCTGGTGAATGGAATTCTGGAGCATTTTCCGGAGAAGAAGCTTGTGTCTGCAACAGGTATGGCAGGCTATGAAAGCAGCAATATAATCAGTACTAAGAGAATGATGAAGAACTTTTATTTATGTGGAGATCGTGTGACAGAGCCGACTTATGGGAATGGATTAATGGCTCCACGAGTTGCAATCTGTGCAGGGCATGAAGCAAATATGATCACGCGTTTGCTTCTTGGAGAAGAGGATGTATAGAAAGACATCTAAATGAATAAAAAAGAAAGAAGGATTTAAGTTATGAATCAGAAAGATACATTTACACTAGGTGGAAAAGAATTTAGTTCACGTTTTATTCTTGGATCAGGAAAATTTTCACTTGATCTTGTAAAAGCATGTGTAGAAAAAGCAGGAGCGCAGATCATTACACTCGCGCTTCGCCGTGCGAATGAAGGAGGACTTGCGAATATTTTGGATTATATTCCGGAAAATGTAACACTTCTTCCGAATACGTCAGGAGCAAGAAATGCAGAGGAAGCAGTCCGTATTGCAAGACTTTCCAGAGAAGTTGGTTGTGGTAATTTCGTAAAAATCGAAGTTGTCAGAGACTCAAAATATCTTCTGCCGGACAACTATGAGACAATCAAGGCAACAGAAATTCTTGCAAAAGAAGGCTTTATAGTTATGCCATATATGTACCCGGATCTGAATGCGGCAAGAGATCTGGTGAATGCAGGGGCTGCCTGTGTAATGCCACTTGGAGCACCAATTGGTTCTAACAAAGGACTTTGTACAAAAGACTTCATTCAGATTTTGATTGATGAGATTGATCTGCCGATTATTGTAGATGCAGGAATTGGACGTCCATCCCAGGCATGTGAGGCAATGGAAATGGGAGCGGCAGCTGTTATGGCGAATACAGCAATCGCAACAGCAGGAAATGTCGAGGAGATGGCTGAGGCATTCAAGAAAGCAATTGAAGCAGGAAGAAGTGCTTATCTTTCAGGGCTCGGAAGAACGATTGAACGTGGCGCAAGTGCATCTTCACCATTAACAGGATTTCTGGAAGACTAGGAGGCGGTTGAGATGAATGATACACATGTCAATGAAAGTATCTTAAGTGAAGAGATACTGGAAGATCAGAAGAAAAACAGAATCGATCATATGACGTATCTTCCGGGAATGGAGGATATCGGTTCAGAAATCATGGATCAGGTGATTGAGGCAATGGAAGCCTATGATTATAGTAAATATACGGCAGCAGATGTGAAAAATGCACTTGCACATTCGGAACGTACCCCGGAGGATTTCCGTGCGCTGTTATCACCGGCAGCCCTTCCGCTTTTGGAAGAGATTGCCCAGGCAGCTCAGAAGGAGACAAGAAAACATTTTGGAAACAGTGTTTATATGTTCACACCGATTTATATTGCAAACTATTGTGAAAACTATTGTATTTATTGTGGATTTAACTGTCATAATAAGATCAACCGTGCGCAATTGAATGCAGAAGAGATTGAGAAAGAAATGGCAGCAATCGCAGAGACGGGATTACAGGAAATCCTGATCCTGACAGGGGAAAGCCGCAATAAATCTACAGTAGAGTATATTGGAGAGGCGTGCAAGATTGCAAGAAAGTATTTCAAAGTGATCGGTCTGGAAATCTATCCGGTCAATTCAGATGAGTATGCGTATCTGCATGAATGTGGAGCTGACTATGTGACAGTATTCCAGGAAACATATAATTCAGATAAGTACGAGACGCTTCATCTGGCAGGACATAAAAGAATCTTCCCATACCGTGTCAATGCACAGGAAAGAGCAGTGAAAGGTGGTATGCGAGGAGTCGGATTCGGT
>OCPZ01001226.1_pt1 | contig 13024 bp, 10 predicted proteins | sample 1538881 | NCBI WGS metagenome assembly OCPZ01 (sample SAMN04571733, study PRJEB22368) | human gut metagenome | biome: human gut; material: stool | host: Homo sapiens | place: Luxembourg | collected 2013-01-11 | reverse complement strand
AGGTAGGGGCAAGCCCCTACCCTAAATATGAGCCCCTTTCAGGGGCGCTGGCGCCTCTTTGCCAACCTTGATTTTCCTAGATTTTGAACAACCTACGCCTCAGGGTATCCCGAAATCTCCATCGCGGTGGAGGTTTTGGGATACCTTTTTTTTATTGGAAGAATGCGGAGTATGGTCGCTCTCTGCGGCGAAGCATGGTCGCTCTTTGAGGCGCAGCACTGTAGCTCACTTTGCTCGCAAAGTGAGGGAAGCGAAGATGGTCCTGCGGCGACAGCTAAAAGCGTTACATTTTTCGCCATAAATACGTCCCCCTCACTTTGCAAGCAAAGTGAGCTACAATGCTGGCGCCGCAATGAGCGCCCCCACTGATGCCCAATACGAAAAATCCCCCAGTTCACATTCTGAACTGGGGGATTACTTATAAGGTGTATTTAATATTCACCTTTCATGCGAACGGGCGATTTTATTCGCTCCACAAGCTTGAGTTCCAGCCCTGCTTGTTAGAATAGCTTTCACTGTCGTCAAGAACTGTTTTATCTTCGCGTATGCTAGGGTCGCTCATGGCAACAACGCCTTCAAGCTTGTACTCAATCACATTTGTCTCTGGTTTCAAATATATCTTCTTCATGTATTTCATATTTTAAGGAGTGCTATATTTTGTCTCTCAATTACTTATTTCACGATAACCTTTTTGCCGTCAACGATGTAGATACCTGCCGGCAATTCCTTCGTGGTCGTTGCGTTGAGACGCACACCAGAGATGGTGTAGATGCCCTGCTTGGCAGCTGTTGTAACGACGTTATTGATGCCAGTGGCGGTGCCTTCGAGGCTGAATGAAGCTACGGCCATTGCGGTTGGCACTTCGAGGTAGGCGCGGTTGGCCTTTACGTTGATGGTGCCAGAGTTCGTGCGGTAGAAAGCGAGAATGCCGTCATCGGCACGGGTGAGGATATAGCGTTTAACACCGCTTGCAGCTTCGATTCTGGTGTCTGTCGTTACGCCCTTCAAGAGGTTACCTTCCAGTGTATTCGTAGCTTCTTTGTCTGTAGCATAGCATTCATATTTACCCGTGTTACCCTTAACGACGAGTGCAGCCTTTGCAGGAACGACATCACCGGCAGTAAATACATCGGTCTTGACGAGCGTGCCATCTGTATTGGCGGTTGTATATCCAAATGCCGTCAAGCCTTCAGGAAGGATGTAGCTGCTTTCGTTGTAGTAGGTGCCGAAGCCTTCTGGAGCGGCAATGGTGATGGTGCCGACGGAGACGTCGGTGGTGACGATTATTTTTTGGATACGAATTTGTTTTGAACCTTTTTTATTCCTTAGCATTGCTGTTTTAGTATCCTCTCCCGAGAAATCCCAAACATGCTTTGTAATATCATATTTTCCACTCGAAAATTCCAACTTATTTGTATCTATAGGGTAATCCTTTGTGTCCCCATATACAAATTCAATACATTTAATTCTACTATTAGCTGTAATCGTTAGAGTTTCGTTTCCATAAAAACGAAGAGCTGTTCCCTCTGCGTACCACTTAGATCCAGAAGAAAAATTCAACGTTACATTCTTACCAGCAATGGGGGCTAATGGTTTTCTATCCTCATAACCAGATGTCAAATCAAACGTTTCCTTCTTCGAAGTAGCCCGATTAACCGTCAACTCATAAGAAGCCTCAGCTGCCTCATAAACATCTTTAGCTTCCGAGACAGCCTTAATAGTTGTCGTTCCAACACCTACAATCTGCACTTTACCTGTTGACTCATCAACAGTTGCCACATCTGCATTAGAAGAAGAATATTTAGCCGTTACGTCCGTAGGTAGACCTTGGAGAGTAGGTTCACTGAAAGCGTCACCCATCTCAATCGTATAAGCATTATTCGGGAAAGAGAGCTCAGGAGCACCCTTTACTTTGATTTCATATTTAGCCGTTGAAGTTTTATATGTGTCATCGCCGGCAAACTTCGCAGTGATGTTGGCTTTACCTGCAGCCACACCTGTAACTGTACCATTTTCATCAACGGTAGCCACATTTTCGTTATCAGATGACCAGGTGATAGTTTTACCAGATAATGGTTTTTCGTCAGCTTTTAAGGTAGGAAGCTTTGTGAGTGTCTGGTCTTTTGAAATTGTATATGAAGGAGCGTCAAAAGAAAGGGATGTTGCTGTCTTGTTGCTGGCGTCTTCATAGTACTCAACCTTGTTGACTTGGACAAAGCCATTACTACCACCTGCTTTCATATCAAAGGTCAAGCGGAAATATAGCCCAACTCGCGGATTTGATACTACAAATGTGTGTTTCTTTATATTATTAAAGTCTGACGTGATAGTAATTGTCTGATCAATAGTTTGAAAACCATCAGAAGATACTTCAAATTTAATCGAATTAATATTTTTTATTTTGGTATTTGCTATTTCGGCAATATCAACCACTACTTTACCGATAGCCCTATCAAATGGAGTCTCATTTTTAATTGTGGCTACACTCGTTGCTTTACTTCTACCCGCTCTAATATTAGACCAGTTCCAATTGTTATTGCTAAAATGCAAAATTGTCCAGCTAAAATCGGAGATTTTAGCTGTCCACGTTCCAGTGTAAACTTGAGTCTTATTATTTTCCTTGTTATCATCCGGAAACGACAAAGTCTTGTAAGGCTCCTCCTGCGCAATACAATAATTACCCCCCCCATGTTACGAAAGCCATGAGGCAGAACAGCGCCAATTTAAAGGCTCTGCGAGATGTGTGTAATGTTTGTTTCATAATAATTGTGTGTATATTGATTTATTGTTTTCCAAGGGATGTACACAAGGTACAAAGCGGTGTGTTATTAAAGTGGGTGATTTAAGAGGGGGCGGCTGGAAATCCTGTGGGAATTTTTCACGACGCCCTTCCATGTGGTGTGCGACAAAGTTACGCCATTATTTACTGATTGTCAAGTGAAATGGTATGAAGATTGTGTTAAAAGAGCCGTTCCTCCTAAAATTGTCATCTGCGCTTGCTTTTCTGTGGGATAAAAGCAAAAAAAGCAGGGCGGCGCGGCGAGGGGAAAGCGCAGAAAAGGGATGCTTCGGCACGAAGCTACGGTTTGATGGCGAACGCGGGACGGTGTTCGTTCGTCGCACGGCCCAGAGGCGTTCGTCGCACGGCCCAGAGACGGTCGTTGCACGACCCAGAGGCGAACGGCGCACGGCCCAGAGGCGGACGTTGCACGACCCAGAGACGGACGTTGCACGGCCCAGAGACGGACGTTGCACGGCCTGCGTTCGCTGACAGGGATTAGGGACGGAGCGGCGCAGCATGGTCGCCCACTGGCGCGAAGCACTGTAGCTCACTTTGCTTGCAAAGTGAGGGGCGCGAAGATGAAAGTGCGGCGACAGCTGAATTCGTTGCATTATTCGCCATAGGTTCGTCCCCCTCACTTTGCAAGCAAAGTGAGCTACAGTGCTGGCGCCGCAAAGTTCGTTACAATGCTGGCGCACCAATACGAGCTACACTGCCACCGCTGCAAAATCAATATTCGTCGTTGGCATAAAGGAAGGGGAAGGTGCATTGTTCCCATTCGATGATTTCCTCATCGCGGAAGAAGCGGCGCAGCTCCACGGCTGCCGTTTCTGGAGAGTCGGAGGCATGCACGATGTTCTCTTGGAAGCTCATGCAATAGCTGCCGCGGATGGTGCCGGGGGCGGCATGGCGTCCGTTGGTGGGTCCTGCCAAGGCACGCACGGCGGCGATGGCGTCGACACCCTGCAGGCAGAGCGCCACGACGGGCGCCGTCATCATCGAGTCTTTCACGCGCTGGAAGAAAGGCTTTTCGCTGAGGTGGGCATAGTGTTCAGAGAGCAGTTCGTCGGTGAGCATCATCATCTTCATGCCGCAAAGGTGCAGTCCTTTCTTTTCAAAGATGCTGATGATTTCGCCAACGAGGGCGCGTTGCAATGTGCAGGGCTTGAGCAATACGAGGGTCTTTTCAATGGCCATAATCTGATTTATTTAATAGGGTTTAAGGTTATGCGATTATCTGCGAAGCGAACTTTTCATCCTTCGCTGTAAAGTTAAACATTATTTCCCGTCTGACGGCATTTTATTGGAAGAATTATGCGGAACGCGAAAGGGATTGTTGTGCGGAAAAACCCCATCTGCGGCTCTGTGCGGGCTGAAAGCCCAGCAAGTTCATAGCCCGGGGCAACGCCCCGGGTGCCGTGTTCCCCGTTCCTGCGCCCTGTAAGGGCTAAAGTAAAAGTCAACCGTTTACCCATACTTTTGCCCTTACAGGGCGTAGGCGTTTATACGTTGATACCCAGGGCGTTGCCCTGGGCTGAGGACTGGCTGCCCTTTCAGGGCGCTCGCGGCGAGGGTTGCGGCGCACGCTGCCCCTGAAAGGGGCTCATATCTAGGGTAGGGGCTTGCCCCTACCTCTTGGGGCCGATTAATGAACCTCGCCCCTGAAAGGGGCTCATATCTCGAATCTTATTGCGGGGCAAGCCCCGCCAACGATATGCGCCCCTTACAGGGGCAGAAGCGAGAATTGATGAGCTGCGGCGAGAGATAGGGGCAAGCCCCTATCCTGGAATATGAGCCCCTTTTCAGGGGCAGCGGCGCAACTGCCATGTTATTTGGCTCAAAATCGCGCAGAGACTTTTCTTGATTTTGAACACCCTACGCGAAAGGTCACCGTGCGATTTCCTCATTTTTGAATGGCCATGCTCAAGAAAAAGCCTGCCGCCAGCGTCAGGAGCAAACCGATGCCCCAGCCGAGCCAGGATGCCCGATGGAAATGCGCGGAGGGGAGGCGGTTGACGACGCATTTCAGCGCCAGAGCCGCCAAGGTGCAGAGCGCCATGCCGGAGATGGCGGAGGGGGCGTAGAGATGGTCGTTGGACGCCAAGAGGCAGATGCCCTTCACGATGCCGCGGGCACCATGATAGGCGGCGGAGGAGAAGAGGAGCGCGAGGCAGAGGGCGAGGCGGCAGAGGTTGAAGCGTACGGCAAAACGGCGGTGCCAGCGGCGGGCAACGCGCACGAGTTGCAGCGTGGCCACTGTGCCAGCGCCGACGGCGATGTCTTTGGCCACGTTGGCGGCGCCGAAGCCGAAGTAGGCGACGGCGGCGGCACCTAAAATCAGACCGACGGTCAGCACGCAGGCGAGAAGGATGATGAGGTTGGCGCGGCGCTCGTCGGGCGTGATTTGGCGGAAGAGGGGGGCACGGTGGTTGGTGGCGGCGGCATTCGGCTGCTGCGGCGACTGGGGCGGGCGCTCGACTTTCACCTCCATGACGGGGAGGGCTGGGGCCGCCGTGCGCGGAGCGGGAGCGGAACTGTTGGCGGGGCGCACTGCCCATTCGGGGTGGGCCTTCTCGAGGTCTTTCACCTCGGCGGCAAGGGTTTTGAGGGTGCAGACGCCGAGCATAAACCATCCCATCTGCGCCATGCGGAGTTCATTCAGTGCGCTTTCGGCGGCGACCTGGAGGCGCTGGGCCTCGGGGAGCGCGGCATCGGTGGCGGCATAGGGGTAAGCCATGAGCTGGCGCATGGTGGGGGCATGGGCATAGGCAGGCGAACGACCGAGGGCCGCCATGATGTCTTCAAGCAATGTGGTTTGCGCCGCGTTGAGTTGCAACGGGGGCAAGGGGTTGTCGTTGTGGTTCATAAGCAAGGGGTTGGAACGCAAAGATAAGGATTTCGAGGGAATTGGGGCGCGATTTTTCGGGGGAAATGAGGAAGGGGGCTGGGGCGAAGCACTGTAGCTCACTTTGCTCGCAAAGTGAGGGGGACGAAGATGGTTAAGAGACGACAGCGGCGCAAACAAAAACCGGGTGCGCGGAATCGCTTGATTCCGAACACCCGGCTTTATATTAAAGATTTATGGAGTTTTATTTTTCCTCGCTCCAGTTGTCGGCGCTCCAGCCCTGTTTGTTGGAACTGAACTCGCCCTCAAACGTATCTTCACCTGGACGTACGCCCGAGTTGATGCCGCCGTTGCCTGAGAGACTGCTACCTGCAGAGAGGGCCAAAGGGCCTTCGGCAACGACCTGTATTGCTACGCTCTTGGGAGCGCTATATGTTTTCTTCATTTTTTCTATGTTGTTGGGTTATTTCACATAAACTTTCTTGCCGCCCTGGATGTAAAGACCCTTGGGGAGACCTTCGAGAGAACCGTTGCTGACGCGTACGCCCTTGAGGTCGAAGACGGGAGCTGAAGCGCTGTCGCTGATGATGACGCCGTTGCTGTTGATGCCGGTCACCTCACCGCCCAAGTTGAGCTTCACGCTCGCTGGTTTGCCGCTGGCCGTGAAGTAAGCGCCTGTGGCAGGAAGTGTGGACGTTTCGCCGCCCTTCTGGATGAACTGGCCTTTGGCACCGTAGTCGGCAACACCATAACGGTTTCGCATGGCGAAGCTCGGCGTGTAGTTGCCCTGGAAGCAGAAACCGCCACGGCACTGGGCCTGGGGCTCGGCGGCAAATACTTCCGTGCCGATATTGAATCCGTGGAACATGCCATCTTCCGTGTTGTCGCCAGTGATGTAAACGAGATAAGGCACGTTGGCTTCCAAATTCTCCACTTCTTCGAAGTTGAGGACTTCGCCGTCGTAAGAAGCGAGGGCCTGAAGCTTGGTATCGGTGCTGTTTTCGAAATCGAATGCAGACATATTAAACGGCAGGCAGATGGAGTTCCAACCATTCTTCAAAGGACGGGTGAAACGGATATTCTTCATGCCCGGTTCGATGACCTTTACGTCTGTTGTGCCATCGATGTCAACCGTCGGAGCGAAGAGCACATGAATCTTCATACCAGAAAAATCAATGAAAATCTTCGCAACCAACTTGTCGCCGTTGCGCGTGGCATCCAATTCTACAGGGACGTCCTGAAGCATCGGACCCATCCAACCCTCAACCGTTGCGTCGTCACCATTTTCAATGTTGATGGTCTGTTTGGCTGTGATGTGGTTGCCGTCAATCGTGAGGTTCTTTATGCGGATTGTGCCGACAGGAATTTGACCCTGTGCCAAACTAAAATTCTTGAGTTGGAAAGTATGGCTGCCGTCCAATTCCTTGACGAGCTGAATCGTTGCATCGGAAATTGGGAATGTGCCGCTTCCTTCAAGCTTGACGGAAAGACCATCGGTGAAGTTCGTCTGCTCCTTGACAATCGTGAAGACGTAGGTCGTTACGCTCTTGTTGTTCTTTTCGAAGTCGTTGCCCTTAACGGTGATGGTCACGGTGTTCTTGGCTGCGTCGTAAACAGGGGCTTCCACTGTTGCACCAACGCCCACCTTATCATACTTCAATTTTTTCAAATCGAAAGTCTCGTCTGGAGAAATAGGGATGTAGAACTGTGACTCGTTTTCCTTTACTTCAATGGGCTTGCCATTGTAGGTGACGTTCTTCAAGGCGTGGTAGTAAACGAACTGCACATCGTCGACTTCGAGAATGCTATTAACCTGAATATTTTTGCGAGTCCAATAGTCGGCACTTGAAATGATGACATTCATCTTGGTGGGAGCAACGTCTGTCAGTTTATAGTCGATAGGCACCACGATTTCTTCCCAATCGTTGTTCTTGGTTGTTGTGAAAGCGTAATCACAAGAAGCAATGAGCTTACCATCCCCCGTTACAGTTCCAGCATCGGGACGTCCCATGACAGCGCGGTCCACGTCAGCCTGAATACGAGTAGACTTCTTTCCGTTGCTACCAGTCTGCGCTATCGGCGATTTGAAAGTTCCAGTCCAAAAATAGGCAATTATATGCGCATTTTCAGGAACTTCTCCCTGCGTGCGTTTGAATACGCCTTTAATGGCATCTGGCTTGTAGGTGAAAGCCTTATTACCATACACACCACCATCACACTCATTAATATTTGTTACTGCATAAACCCAAGGCGTTGCAAAATTGATGAACGCTGGAGCGTTGCTGCCGTATGAATTAACACCAACAAACTTGTTTTGTAGCCTTACAAAATTCTCACTTCCTTTTGTTACAAGGCCTGGTTCCTTCTTGTTTGCAATAACCGTCTGATTGACATTCGAACCATTCCAATCTTCTGGCTCTACACCTGGGCGATTTTTCAATCCAACGGGAGAATAAGGAAATGCGCCATTAAAGCTTGTCTGGTCTGATTTACCACACGTTGTTTTCCACTGTTGAAAATCCCCGTTAGGCAGAGATTGCGCAGAAGCCGTCAGCCCTCCCGCTGCCAGCAGGGCTGTCAATAAGATTTTTCTCATTGTTATTTGTTATTTTACTGTTTATTAAATTCTTAGATTCGGTATAGGTACTGATACCACCAGTGCAAAGTTACGTTTTTTAATCTGAGGGGGCGGCGGAAGAAAGGAAAATCAATGTTTTATAATACTTTTAAGGATTAATGGGACATTGGTTGTAAAGCGCAGGAGGCATTCAAACGGGGGAACGAAGTTCGTGGCGGACGGGACAACGAATTTCTGTTTTGGCCTCCGCCGGCGTAACAACGAATTGACGAATTTCTTGTGGCAGAGAACGGGGCGCAGCATTGTAGCTCACTTTGCTCGCAAAGTGAGGGGGGGCGAATATTGTGGCGGCCAAACAAGGCTAAAAATCCAACAAAGTCATGCGCTAAAGCGTTAGCCATGTTCGCTGCGTGTTCGTGGCCCTCACTTTGCGAGCAAAGTGAGCTACAATGCTGGCGCCGCAACAGACGATTGTGTGGGTCTGTGCAAATCTCCGCTGCGAGGGCGCTACCGCTAACCTTTGATATTTCAATTTTGAACGCTCTACCTTTCAGGGCGCGGCTATAATGGCAATTGCGGTTGTATCATCCATTGCCATGCGGGGTTAATTTTCCAACCTTTCAACCAGAAAAGTATTCATTGGCAGTGAAAGGTTTTGTGGGTACGGCGGCGCGGCGAGGATGCAAAAAGCCCCGCTCGGCAGGATGCCGGGCGGGGCGATTTCTTTTTGCAAGAGTGCTTGCGATTACTTACGGAGACCGAGGGCCTTCACGATAGCACGGTAGCGCTCGATGTCTTTACGCTTGAGGTAGTTAAGCAATGCGCGACGCTTACCTACGAGCTTAACGAGAGCACGTTCAGTTGTATGATCTTTACGGTTTGCTCTCATGTGTTCCGTCAAGTGGGAAATACGGTATGAGAACAAGGCCACTTGGCTCTCTGCGGAGCCAGTATCCGTGTTAGACGTTCCGTACTTGCCAAAGATCTCTTGCTTCTTTTCAGAATCTAAATACATTGTGAATAGAATTAATTGTGATTGTATTTTATAAGCGGTGCAAAATTACGGGTTTTCAATGAGATAGCCAAATGATTTCTGGGTTTTAATGGTTTTGCGGCGAAATTTTTAAAGGCGGACGAACGAATTACACGAATTGCTGGCGGCAGCGAATGGGGCGCAGCACTGTAGCTCACTTTGCTCGCAAAGTGAGGGGGACGAATATTGTGGCGGCCAAACAAGGCTAAAAATCCAACAAAGTCATGCGCTAAAGCGTTAGCCATGTTCGCTACGTGTTCGTGGCCCTCACTTTGCGAGCAAAGTGAGCTACAATGCTGGCGCCGCAACAGACGATTATGCGGGCCTGTACAAATCTCCGCTACGAGGGCGCTACAGCCAATATTCCAATTTTACCCCCCCTTCCTCTCAGACGCCCCATTACTAACCAAAAAGTCCCAGAGGTTTCAGTGAAACTTCTGGGACTTCTTTTATGGGATGTTCTGAAAATTCGGACGCATCGGGATGACGGAGGCCACCGACGATGTCGACTGCATTGCTGAAGCGAATTTTTCAGGACGCCCTTCTATTGATGGGCTTTGCTTTTCGGCAATTATTTCAAACCGTCAGCCAATTCTGCACCAGCCTTGAATTTGATGACCTTCTTGGCAGCGATTTCAATCTTCTCCTTAGTGGCAGGATTGATACCTGTGCGAGCAGGACGCTCTGTTACAGCGAAAGTACCAAAGCCCAAGAGAGCTACCTTATCACCCTCTTTAAGTGCGTCAGCAATGGCGTTGAGGGTTGCGTCGAGCGCTTTTTTAGCGTCAGCCTTGCTCAGTTCTGCACCTGCAGCAATGGCATTTACGAGATCGGATTTGTTCATGAGATAGTTGTATTTAGGAATTTTTTATTGTGGCGTCACAGCGTCTTTTTGCGTTGGCTGCTCGGCACTTATCCACAGTTTTCCATGCACCGAAGCGCATGATCCGCGGTTTTACAAGGCAAAAGTAATGGAACTGCGGTTTTTATACAAATATTTTCCGCGTTTTTTTCTGCAAGTATGTAAAAAAAACGCGTTTTTCCTTGTAAATGAGGGGTGAACGCCCATTTGGCACTGCGTTTTGCAATGAGAAAAGAGGGAAACGAGGGGTGTGTCGAAGCGGATATCAGGGATGCTTCAGCATTTTCCCAGGAGGCCCTGCCTTGTTGCTCCGCCACGTCAGATCACCACCACTTTGGCCGCGATGCCTTTCGAGCCGTCTTGCGTGGCACACATGATGTAATAGACCCCCGTGGGCACACGCGCTCCGGCCATATTGCGGCCGTCCCATATAAACATGCCGCCATGACTTGTGCCTGCCGCCACGACCTGTCCGCCGGTGGTGGTGATTTTCACGTCGGCGTTTTCTGTCAGTCCGGTGACGGTGATGTTTCCGCTATATTCTGGACGCACGGGATTGGGGTAGACCTTCACCTCGTTTTTGTTGAGCGCTTCAGAAGGTTGCGTGGCATCGCCCTGGAAGGAGCAGAGGCCGGCGTCGGTGCCGAAGAACACTTCGCCCGTGGCAGGATCAACGGCCACGCTGTTGACAACGTCTGAAAGCAGCGGGGAGTTGCTGGAGAGGAAATGATGGATGATTTCTGTGCCGTCGGCGCTCACGAGATAGACGCCGTTGCTGAGCGTTGCCATCCATTTGCGGTTGGCACCATCGACACAGATGTCGTTGACGGCCACGCCCTCAAGGAGATAGTCGGCATAGTTGGTCCCGTCGTTGCGCGGCACTTTCACCTGGGTGATGCGGAAATTCGTGTCGGCCCATTCGTCGGGGTCGGCGATGACGTAGACGCCAGTTGCAGCACCAATCCAGAGGGCGCCGTCGCGGTCTTCCGCAATGGCGTAGACGCCTTGCGAGAGGTCGCAACTCGTGCCGTCTTGATTATAGGCCGACGAGCGGAAGGTCACCACGTCGTCTTTCGCGTTGTCAATCGTCCCCTTATAATCAAGGCAGGCCAAGCCGGCAATGAGCGGGGCCACCGTGCGGCGTGAGGCAATCCAGAAACGGCCGCTGCGGTCGAAGAGGGTTTTCTCCAGCGTGGGGTGTTTTTGCAGGGCGGCCACGTAGATGCGTTTCCATTTCCCGTTGGTTTTCAACACCGACACCACGCTGTCGACCTCGTTGTTGACCATCCAGAGGTTGCCCGCAGCATCGAAGTTGAGGCCGTCGACGCGCACATAGTTGGGGTTGCCGTCTTTGGCGGCGGAGAGTAGCGTACTGTTGGAGAGGCTATAGTTTTTCACGAAGCGTCCGCTCTTAAACTCATAGAGGCCCGTGCCTCCGGCAGAGGCAAAGACGCGCGAGGAGTCGGAGGGGTCTTGCGCCACACAGGTGATGTCGCGATAGGGCAGAGAGGTCGTGCTGGAGATGCCGTCTTCCTGGAAGGCCCGCCACGCCCCGTTTTCGCGCACCATGACGGTGCCGCTATAGTGCAGCTTATCGTAAGGGTCGAGGCGGCCGCCGGCAACGAGGAGGCGGTTGCCGTGGAAGCGGAGGTAGTAACAAAGGTCGCGCTTCGGGCCATATCCCCCCAACTTCACGCCTTGGTCGGCCCAGACGCCGTCTTTCAACTGGTAGGCTTTCACGCCGTTGAAGCCAGAGGCCGACCATATCAAACCGCCCTCGCCAACGGCCATCGTCTGGCAACCCTCAGGCACCTGCAAGGCGGTTTGCGCACCGAAGGGGTTGCTCTTGTCGTAAACGAACAACCAATCGCCGCTCTTGGCCAGCATGGTCTGCGCGGTGGCGCAGAGCTGCGGAAAGACGGGGTCGGCAATCTTGGCCGGCGTGATAGATTTCCCGTCGTTATCGATGGTGAAGCGCCAGAAACCCTTTCCGCTGCCTTCGCGCACATTATAGTAGACGGCTTCGGCAAAGATCGTGAAATCAGTGGCCTTCTCACTGGCAACAGTGGTCCACTGCGAAGGGTCGGCCATGTTGCGGCTAAGCGGACAGGCGAGGATGCCGTTGTCGGTCGAAGCGAAGCACTGGTCTTTGTGGATGATGGCGGAATAGACAGCCTTGCCGAGTTTGTAATAGTTCTTAAATTCGCCATTCTTCACGTCGGCCATCACCACGCCGTCGCTCATGGCGAGCAGGGCGGTGGTGCCACAGATTTTGAGATCGTTGGCGGTTGAGATGCCACTGTAACTCTCCTTCAGTTGTGGCATGAAGACGACACTGCCGTCGCGGCCGAGCACGTCGATGCCCAAATCGTCGTAAACCAGGAAGAGGGCTTTCGCAGGGGCGCAATATGCCATGTGGATGATGTTTTTACCCGTGAGGCCGTCGTTGCGCGAGAAGAGGTGCACCTCCTCCGTTTTTGTGTCGTAAGAAAGCAAGTTGCCGTCGAAGAGCCCATACACCATCTGCCCCACAGGACACACCTGCGTGGCGTTTTGGTAGGCGAGATAGTAGTTCCACTGGCCAGCCTGGGCTGCCTTGGCCGGCAAAAAGGCCAAGAGCATCGACAGCGCGAAGGCGAATGGGGAAAATATGCGTTTCATCGTTTGGGGGTTGTAACGTTGGGTGGTGGGAGAAGGGAAGGCGTTTCCGCGAGCAGAGAAGGCAGCGGCGCTCTTTGGCAAAGGCGGAGCGCCGAAGTTGTTGTAGGGGTGTTCAAAATTCCATAAAATCAAGGTTGGTAAAGAGGCGACAGCGCCCCTGAAAGGGGCTCATATTTAGGGTAGGGGCTTGCCCCTACCTCTTGGGGCCGATTTATGAACCTTGCCCCTGTAAGGGGCTCATATCTCGAATCTTATTGCGGGGC
>OCPZ01001190.1_pt1 | contig 13417 bp, 10 predicted proteins | sample 1538881 | NCBI WGS metagenome assembly OCPZ01 (sample SAMN04571733, study PRJEB22368) | human gut metagenome | biome: human gut; material: stool | host: Homo sapiens | place: Luxembourg | collected 2013-01-11 | reverse complement strand
CTGCGGGTGTCGCGGCACGACAAGCCGTAGAGCGGGCCCGAAAGACAGGTGTAAAAGCAGCTCTCTACGATATGATTTTTGTCAAACCCATTGACGAAGAGATTCTTCACGAAGCAGCCCAAAAATACAAACGAATCATAACCGTAGAAGATGGATGTATAACAGGAGGATTCGGAAGTGCGGTATTAGAATTCATGTCTGACAATGGATATACACCCCATATAAAACGAATAGGAATCCCCGATAAATTCATAGCACAGGGGACAGTTAAAGAACTACACCAACTATGTGGTATAGATGAAGAAAATATTTACTCGGTAATTATTGGTAATTGGTAAATCATAGAAATAAAAGAGAACTAATAATTATGAAAATAATCATTGCTGGAGCCGGAGAGGTTGGAACACATTTAGCAAAACTGTTATCCCGAGAAGAACAGGATATTATTCTAATCGACAATGATGAAGAGAAACTACGAGAACTCGATGCCAATTATAATTTAATGACTGTCATCGGGAACCCTACTGCATTCCAAACATTAAAACAAGCCCAAGTATATAAAGCCGATTTATTTATTGCTGTCATGCCCTTCGAGTCTCGTAATATCATGGCATGTACAATGGCATCGAAACTAGGCGCAAAAAAAACTCTGGCAAGAGTAGACAACTACGAATACCTTTTGCCTGAAAATAAAGCCTTCTTTGAAAATCTGGGAGTAAATGAACTGATATATCCCGAAAAACTGGCCGCAGAAGAAGTAATAACCGCATTAAAACACACATGGACACGCAACTGGTTTGAACTTTGTAATGGAGAATTAATCGTACTAAGTGTAAAATTACACGACAACGCTAAAATTCTGAATAAAAAACTCTATGAACTTACAACAGCCGAAAGCCAATTTCACATCGCGGCCATCAAACGTATACATGAAACTATTATTCCAAGAGGAAACGACGAAATAAAAATAGGAGACATCGCATACTTTACCACGACTCCTAATCATATACAAGAAATTCAAAAACTCTCAGGTGAAACAGAAGCAGAAATTCACAAAATAATGATCATGGGAGGCAGCCGTATCGCTATACGCATATCGAGTTACGCGCCTGATAATATGGCAATAAAACTCATCGAATGCGACAAGCAAAAGAGTTATAAATTAGCCGAATACATGAACGATATAATCATTATTCAAGGAGACGGACGCAATGTGGATCTTTTGAAAGAAGAAGGAATCCGTGACATGGATGCATTTATAGCATTAACCGATAGTTCCGAAACAAATATATTAGCTTGTTTAACCGCCAAAGAATTAGGGGTAAAAAAGACTATTGCAGAAGTCGAAAATATCCAGTTCATCTCTACTGCCGAACGGCTAAATATAGGAAATATCATCAATAAAAAATTACTAGCGGCCAGCCGTATCTTCCAATTGTTGCTCGACGAAGACTCCTCAAATGCTAAATGTCTCGCATTATCCGACGCCGAAGTCGTAGAATTGGTTGCAAAAGAAAATTCTAAAATTACCAAAGCCGCAGTAAAAGACCTAAAACTCCCGTCCGATTTAACAATCGGTGGATTGGTTCGTAATGGACACGGTATGGTCGTAACCGGAAACACATGGATACAACCGAATGATCACGTCGTTATTTTCTGTCTCGACACAGCATTACATAAAATAGAGAAGCTTTTCAATTAGGAATATCATGCCCAAAATTAACTTTCATGTCATACTGAAATTCATCGGAATATTACTATGCATGGAATCTATATTCATGCTCGTTCCGTTTGTCGTAGCTCTTATTTATGGAGAAGGAGATGCGCCGGCCTTTATTAAATCGGCATCAATAACTGCAATCGTAGGTGGTATATTATTCTACATTTTTAGAAATTCCCGTAACGACGTAGGAAAGCGTGAAAGTTATTTACTGGTAACTTCTATATGGCTTTTCTTCTCGGCTTTCGGGATGCTCCCATTTTGCTTAATGCCCAATCATTTGAGTATTACAGACGCTATTTTCGAGACGGTATCCGGTCTAACAACGACAGGAGCTTCCATTATAGAAAACGTAGACGTTCTTCCACATGGTATTCTCTTTTGGCGCAGTTTCATGCATTTTATCGGAGGAATGGGTATCATCTTGTTAACAATCGCCATACTGCCCATGCTCAACCATCAGGGTGGATTACTTTTATTTAATTCCGAAGTAACCGGCATAACAACCGAAAAATTGAAACCAAAAATTGGAGAAACAGCAAAAAAATTATGGAGTGTATATATCATACTCACCATTATCCTTTGTCTCCTATTGTGGTTGGGTCCCATGAATCTTTTCGATGCTATCTGTCAAGCATTTTGCGTCATGGCAACAGGTGGATTTTCGACCAAACAAGCCGGTATAAATTTTTGGAACTCCTCTTACACAGAATATGTCATGACTATATTCACATTTATTGCAGGTATAAATTTTGCTTTGGTGTATAGAGCCGTAACCGGAGATTTCAAAAAACTATTACACAACGAAGAAACCAAATGGTACACGGCAATTGTATTAGGCGCCACTTTATTAGTTATTACAGGACTATACATAACCGACCAAAACGGATCCTTTGAAGATACTTTTCGAAGATCGCTATTCTTGGTTGTAACAATTGTTACGTCAACCGGATACACCGGAGACGACTATGTCGCTTGGGGCCCATTTTTTACAACCATATTTTTACTACTCATGTTCTTCGGAGCTTGTGCCGGCTCCACTTGTGGAGGAGCAAAAATAGACAGGCTGGTGGTCCTCGCCAAAAATACAAAAAATGAACTTTACAGAGTCATACACCCCAATGCTATATTACCTGTACGCGTAAATGGGAAAGCCATATCTCACGAAATAGTATCCAAAATATTAGCATTTATCTTAGTATATGTCATGGTACTTATAGCAGGGTCTATTATCCTATCGGCATTGGGGCTGTCTATGGAAGAAGCATTCGGTTCGACACTTTCCTGCCTCAGCAATATCGGTCCCGGGGCCGGTTCAACCGGTCCGGCAGGTAACTATGCTTTTATCCCCGATTTAGGAAAATGGACTTTATCAATCATCATGCTCATCGGCCGGCTTGAACTGTTTACAGTCCTCATTTTATTCACATCTTACTTTTGGAAAAACTCATAATATTGTTGAGAATAAGTATTTTTTGTACATTTGTATCTAATCTAAAATCCAAAGCGAAGTATTCTCATAATATGCCTACAACAGACTTAGAAGAAAATAAAATAAAACAAGCCCAACCCGAAGAGGGAAACGATACAGCTCAGAATGAAAGAGAAATACGTAAAAACATATTTAAAAATGAACGTGTAAATTTCATTTTAGGTGTCATTTTAGTCATATTCTCCCTCTATTTGACTATCTCTTTCATCTCATTCTTTTTTACAGGAAGCATCGACCAAAGTAAAGTTGAGAATCTATCGGTAGGAGAACTTTCTTCCATTGGAAACGAGATTCAAAATTGGACGGGTGCATTCGGGGCATACTTATCCAACCTCATGATAAATCGTTGGATGGGTATATCTGCTTTCATCGTTTCTCTATGGTTATATGTCGTAGGCCGTCGATTCATGAAAGTCGCCCATACTCGAATGATACGATTTACGATTAGCTGTGCCTTGTCGATAATAGTTTTGTCTCTCTTTTTCGGATTCATTTTCATGCACAGTTATAACAACACCTTCCTATATTTAGGGGGATATCACGGGTATTATGCAACTTTATGGCTCAATGCATGGATAGGACCATGGGGAACGGCTCTATTCATTATAGCTCTCGTTATTATATTGCTCGTCCATCTAAGTTATAAAACCATTGAATATATTCGACGAGTATCGTCCGTCAACCTCACAGGGAAGGCGATCCAAGCAATAAAAAACAGGACGGATAATCCAGAAACAGATAACGAAAATGACAATAGGGAAACTGAATCTAACGAAATCCAAAACACTGAAAACATACCCTCATCGGAAAACGATATTGTAAATACATTGCCCGAATATCCCGATGACCCTACCGAAGAAATCCCTACACTCGAAGATATACAAGAAAATATTCTTCCTATCGAAGAGGAGACTAAACGAGTTACCATCGAGACCGGTGACCCCGACTTTGTCATCGAGACGGCTGAGACCGAAGTATTAGCTACACAAGCTCCTATGGAAGATTATGATCCTACGAAAGACCTCTCGCATTATAAAAGACCGACATTCGATTTACTGGACAAACGGGAAAACAGCGAGGTGGAGATCAACATGGAAGAACAGTCTGCCAACAAAAAACTGATCACCGAAACCCTCAAAAATTACAATATAGAAATCAGTTCCATTACGGCGACTGTGGGTCCTACCGTTACTCTTTATGAAATAAAACCAGCACCCGGAGTAAGAATAGCCCGGATAAAAAGTTTGGAAAACGATATTGCCCTCAGCCTGTCGGCGTTAGGGATTCGCATTATAGCCCCTATTCCCGGCAAAGGAACCGTCGGTATCGAAGTACCGAACAAAGATCCTAAAATGGTCTCTATGTATTCTGTTCTAGCTTCCAAAAAATTTCAAGAATGTAAATATGAACTTCCCCTTGCGTTAGGAAAAAGTATTACGAACGAAGTCTGCATAGCAGATCTTTGTAAAATGCCTCACATATTGGTGGCTGGTGCTACCGGACAAGGAAAATCCGTCGGGCTGAATGCCATTATCACATCTTTACTTTATAAAAAATACCCGGCTCAATTAAAATTCGTATTAGTCGATCCCAAAATGGTCGAATTCAGTATCTATTCGGTTATAGAAAGACATTTTATGGCTAAATTACCCGACGCAGAAAAGTCCGTAATTACCGACAGCGACAAGGTTATCGCCACTTTAAATTCTCTCTGTATCGAAATGGATAATCGATATGCCCTACTCGCCAAAGCAAATGTGAGAACAATCAAAGAGTATAACGAAGAGTTTATCCATAGAAAACTGAATCCGAATAACGGACACAAATTCATGCCCTATATCGTGGTGATTATCGATGAGTTCGCTGATTTAATTATGATGGCAGGCAGAGACGTCGAAATGCCCATCGCTCGAATAGCACAAAAAGCGAGAGCTGTCGGTATTCACATGATCATAGCAACACAACGTCCTTCAACGACCGTTATCACCGGTAACATTAAGGCAAATTTCCCGGCACGTATCGCTTTCAGAGTTATGCAAATGGTCGATTCACGGACTATACTCGATGCTCCCGGAGCAAACCAGCTCATCGGACGAGGTGATATGTTATTTACCGAAGGAGGTGATTTGAAACGTATTCAATGTGCGTTTATCGATACTCCCGAAGTAAAACGAATTTGTGAGTATATCAGCAAACAACAAGGATACCCCGAACCATATGAACTTCCAGAATATAAAAATCCCGACAGTGACGCAGGGAGCAATGGAAACGATGTAATCAACCGAGACCCCCTATTCGAGGAAGCCGCTAAAATGATCGTCGTTTCAGGGCAGGCCTCCACATCGTCTTTACAAAGACGCTACTCCATCGGATACAATAGAGCGGGACGACTGATGGATCAACTGGAAGCTGCCGGTATCGTAGGCCCAAGCGAAGGGGGTAAACCTCGACAAGTACTGATTGTGGATATTATGGCTCTCGAAAACAAATTAGAATTAATGAAATGAAAACAAATCGCATTCTACTATGCTGCTCCGTACTTTTTCTACTATTAAGCATGGGACCTCTACATGCACAAAACGGTACAAAGGCATTGGATAAAGTCGTTGGTAAATTCCAACAATCGAACGGTATATCGGCTACTTTTACACTGACCGTTTTTAATGCACTGAACGAACCCGTAGAAAAACAAAACGGAACTATAAAACTATCTGGGAACAAATTTTACTGGAATACAACATCTATGACTGTATGGTACGATGGTTTGCAACAATGGGCATACGTAAAGGCAACAGAGGAAGTAAACCTAACCGAACCGACGACCGAAGAAATCGCAACAGTCAATCCCTACATACTCATCAATAACTACAAAAAAGACTTCTACATCAAAACATTAAAGTCAAAAAGTTCCAAAGAAAGTATAGCAGAACTTACACCAAAGAAGAAAGGAACAAATATAGACCACATTATAATTATTATCAACACAACTACGTGGAATCCAAGCTCTTTTAAACTCTATTATAGCGATCGGACATATAGCATAATCAACCTGTCAAAATATGCTACCGACCAAAACTTTCCAGACTCGACATTTGTTTTTAACAAAAAGCAATATCCAAAAGCAGAACTTATCGATTTACGCTAATAACACAAATAAATAGAAATTATGGAACAAAACGAACGCATACGTTGTCTAATTATAGGCTCAGGACCGGCCGGTTATACGGCAGCTATTTATGCTTCACGAGCAAACCTATCACCGGTTCTATATGAAGGCATGCAACCGGGCGGACAACTAACAACGACCAGCGATATAGAAAATTTCCCGGGATATCCCGAAGGTATATCAGGATTCGATATGATGGAAGATTTGAAAAAACAAGCCGAACGATTTGGGGCAAACATTCGCCGAGGGATTGCCACAGCTGTCGATTTTTCTCAAAAACCATATCGTATAACCATAGACGGTGAAAAAATTATTGAAGCCGATGCCTTAATCATCTCTACTGGTGCTTCGGCCAAATATTTAGGACTCCCAGATGAGGCTAAATATGCAGGTATGGGAGTGTCGGCCTGCGCTACTTGCGATGGATTTTTCTACCGAAAAAAAATAGTCGCGGTAGTAGGTGGAGGCGATACGGCTTGCGAAGAAGCAGAATACCTCTCCCACTTAGCCTCTAAGGTTTACTTAATCGTCAGAAAAAACTTTCTAAGAGCCTCCAATATCATGCAACGCCGTGTCAATGAAAATCCTAATATAGAAATCTTATTTGAAACTCAGGCCGAAGGATTGTTCGGAGAAAACGGAGTGGAAGGAGTACATTTGGTTAAAGGCAAAGACACAGCGCATGAAGAGCGTTACGATTTACCCATAGATGGATTTTTCCTTGCCATTGGACACAAACCCAATACAGATATATTCAAACATTCCATTACCCTCGATGAAAACGGATATATAGTTACTGCACCTCACACAACCGAAACTAACATAGAAGGTGTATTCGCTGCCGGAGATGTCGCAGATCCCCGGTATAGACAGGCTATCACTGCGGCGGCATCGGGTTGTAAAGCGGCAATGGATGCCGAACGATATCTTATAAATAACAGCCTATAAGGACACTTTTTCTTTATACAAATAAGGAGCGAAAAAATCATTTACGCTCCTTATTTTTTATTGATATAAATCCCGATTTACTATTAAATATTATAGTTTTTCCTCTTTTAAGGAACAATGTATCAATTTTTTATATATTTTTGTGCTGTAAAACATAGTTATAAGGCAAATGGTTAAAAAAAGCACATTAGAATCCATACTACAACAAGAAATGTCTGATTTTTGGGCTCTACTTGAAAATGAGGAAAAACGCATTATCGCCGAAAACTTTAAAATTCAGAATTTCAAAAAGAATGAAATTATTTACAGTGAGGGAGAAGATCCCGCACAACTAATGTGCTTATTAAAAGGTAAAGTAAAAATTTACAAAGACGGCGTTGGTGGCAGGAGCCAAATTATTCGATTAATTCGACCGGTTCAATATTTCGGCTATCGGGCATATTTCTCTCGCGAACCTTATGTAACGGCAGCAGCAGCCATTGAAAATTCTATTGTGGGATTCTTGCCCATGCCGTTAGTAGAAGAACATATTCGCAAAAATAACGGCTTGGCTTGGTTTTTCATTAAAGAACTATCCAACGATTTAGGCATTTCGGATGCCCGCACAGTCAATCTCACACAAAAACATATTCGAGGACGATTAGCCGAATCCTTATTGGTACTTAAAGAAAATTACGGTGTCGAAGAAGATGGACTTACACTCAACATCTATATGGCTCGAACATGACCACATCTAACGCCATACGCACCCTATCGAGTTTTACAAACGAAAAAATCATAACAGTCGATGGCCGACGCATACAAATTATAGATGAAGAGCGGTTACGAAAAATTAGCAAATTCGGATAATATCCCACTTGGGCTATAATAAGTAAAACAAGAGGGTGTGTCAAAACTCAATTTTTGAAGATATGAACTTATAATTTGAAATTTGAGTGCCCTCAAAAGGCTAAAAAAGGGTCGTATCATTACTCAATACAGAGCTTGATACGACCCTTTTAAATGTCATAGTTACAATCTATAACTTTTCGGAGGGGACATTTTAGTTTTGACCCCCCCCTTGTTTTACACAGATTAATTATTCCAACTCAAACGCGACCTTCGATCTTATATCACTCGAAGAGGCTCCTATCAATATTTCGAACTTCCCGGGTTCCGCAACCCAGGCATGTTTCTTATCATCGAAATAAGAGAGTTTCGACTCGTCTATCTCAAACTCTACGATTTGACTTTCTCCCGGTTGCAAATCAACTTTCTTAAATCCTTTCAATTCTTTCTTCGGACGGGGCAAACTCGATTTCAAATCACTCACATACAACTGAACGATTTCTGCCCCAGATCTATTGCCTGTATTGGTTACAGGGATACGAACCCGGAGGCTTTCACCTTGTTGCACGACTTTCTTATCGATCTCGGCTTTACCATATTCAAATGTCGTGTAGCTCAATCCGTGACCGAAACTGAACATCGGTCGTATTTTCTTGTGAAGATCGCTCCAACGATAGCCTACAAAAATATCGTCTTTATAAATTTGTTGGTGATTCAACCCCGGATAAACAATCGAATCATTGAATGAATGAGCATGATAATCTTCCAATTTGGCATACATACTGAACGGGAGTTTTCCAGAAGGATTGACATCGCCCACCAATATAGAAGCCAATGCGTTACCGGCTTCACTACCGCAATACCAACCTTCGACGATGGCAGGGACCTGGTCTATCCACGGCATTGCCACACTGTTTCCCGAAATCAATACGACTATCGTGCGGGGATTGGCCTGAGACAAAGCCTCGATAACTCGGTCTTGACCATAAGGAAGCCCATACGATGTGCGATCTCCACCTTCACAATCTTGGCGGCTATTCTTATTCAAACCGCCGACAAAAACGACATAATCGGCCGACATAATCGGCCGACTTCGCTTTATTTACAGCTTCATCGAGCAGTTCATCGGCAGACCGAGATTCAGCAAGATTGACTTTGGAAACCACCCCATTATAAGATCCATCGATATTACCGACATATCCACGAGCATACATCACCTCAGCAGCATCTCCGACTCTTGCCTTCAATCCGTCCAATGGGGATATCTCATATCGTGCTTTCAACGAAGAGCTTCCGCCACCTACCGTCATCATCTTTATCGCATTCTCTCCGACAACCAAGATGCGTTTGGTTTCGCACAAACGAATGGGTAATACATTGTTTTTATTCTGTAACAACACAATGCCTTCCTCGGCGATTTTACGAGCAGCAGAAGCATGAGCCGGGGTTTTGAAAGAGCCGTAAGGTCTGTTACGATTCATCGTAGTACGAAACATCAGACGCAATATATTTCGAACTTTGCCATCGACAACAGATTCCGGAATCGTCCCGTTTTTCAACAAATCAAGAAACGGTTGTGCCAAATAGTAATTGCTATACGCATCTCCTTTACCATTCGTCAAACCATCTGTCCAAGTCCCGAACTCCATATCCAAACCATTATAAGCAGCCTCCATCGTATTGAATACTCCACCCCAATCCGATACTACGACACCATCAAATCCCCATTCTTTTCGGAGAATATCGTTCAACAAATATTGGTTGTGACAACAATATTGATTCTTATAACGATTGTAGGCTCCCATAATAGCCCAAGCCTTTCCTTTTTGTACAGCAGCCTTAAACGCTGGAAGATAAATTTCATATAAAGCCCGGTCACTAACCTCGACATTGACAGCATGCCGATCGTATTCCTGATTATTCAACGCATAATGCTTCACACAGGCTGCTACCCCGTTAGACTGTACCCCTTCGATATAAGGAACCACCATCTCCGAAGCTAAATAGGGATCCTCTCCCATATATTCAAAATTACGACCATTCAACGGAGTACGGTAGATATTGACACCCGGTCCCAATAATACATTCTTATTTCTATATCGCGCTTCCTCGCCTATCGATTTGCCATACAACAGAGCCATCTCAGGATTCCAAGTCGCTGCCAAACAAGTCAATGCCGGGAATGCCATACAAGAATCGTTCGTCCACCCTGCTTGGTCCCATTCGTCCCAAATGACCTCGGCACGAACTCCATGAGGACCGTCGGTCATCCAATTTTCGGGCAATCCCAAACGAGGCACTCCCGGTGAACTGAATTTGGATTGTGCGTGGCACAATGCCACTTTTTCTTCGAGCGTCATTCTCGACAGAGCATCCTCTATTCGGTCTTCCATCGGCTTGGTTTCATCAAGATAAACAGGTGTTTGAGCGGCCACTGTACCCGATAACGAAAAAATGGCTACCCATACTAAATTTTGAAAAAATTTCATGATAAAATATTAAAATGTTAGAGATATATTAAATTTGCAATAAAGGTAAATATAATTTGAGTATTCGGCAAGACAAGTTAATACAAATAATTTTTATTACTATCAAAATAAAATCATAAATTTTATATTTCTAATTCTTTCTCAACGAAGAAAAAGGACTAAATATTCCGTATAACTTTTCCCGAAGACGTCTCCTTAAACTTCTGCACATACAATACTTTACGTGGGAACTCATATTTATTTACTTTTGCCCGAATCTTTTCCAGAAATATTTTTTCTTGTTCCAGAGACAAAGCCTCGCCTTCTATAACGAGAGCAACCGATTCACCCCATTTCAGGTCGTCACAAGACGTTACAAAAAAACGGCGTGTAAACAGACCTGCTATTTTCTTTTCGATCAACTCTGGAAAAACCTTTATCCCTCCCGTATTGATCACATGGTCATACCGTCCTATCCATCGAAAATTCCGAGAATCCACCAGCTCAACCACATCGTTCGTTACAAACTCTTTTACAGAGAAGTGCGGAGCGTGAATGATTAAACAATTTCGTTCATCTATCGAAAAAGATATACCACCCAACGCACAATATAACGACAAAGAGTCACCGATACGGCGTAATGCAACATGCGAAACTGTCTCGGTCATACCATAAGTAGCATACATATCGACAGGAAGTTTTTCCAGCTCCACCTCAGTACCGGGAGATAAAGGTGCACCACCTATTATCAGAGACGTTATACGAGAAAGTCTTGATTTCTGCATCGTACTTTTCAAAGATTCGACTACTTGCGCCGGAACCATCGCGGCAAAATCGATAGGCTCGTCTATTGCCGTCAAAGGCAACGACGAAGGAGTTACGACCAACAAATCAGCACCGGATAACAAGGCTCTTACAATCATCATTTTACCGGCAATATAATCGGGCGACAGGCATAACAACATTACCGAACGACAGGTAATATCGAAAAAGTCATTGGTCAACCGTGCCGAAGCCTCCATATCTCGTTTCAGTAATCTTACCGGCTTTGGAGTTCCGGTCGATCCCGAAGTATGTCCCCAAACAAAATCGGAAGGTGCGAACCACTCATCGAGAAAAGCAGCCACTTCGGGTGTAGAAGCATTGAGTATCTCTTCTCGACTACGACAAATACGATGATTTAGCCTTATTTCCATGAATCCATCGAAAAAATCCAAGTTTTATCAGGATTATATCTCAACTCATCTCCTATCTGCTCCAACGGTGACGGTATATTATTGGTGTACAAAGCTCCCGTTCCCAATCCCTGAGGCATATTTATAGGCAATGTCGCCGTCCATTGCGCAATTGCATTCAATCCCACATTCGATTCCAATGCCGATGTTATCCACCAACCCACACGACAATTCCGAGCAAATTCGATCCACTCTTCCGCACCCGAAAATCCACCTATCAAAGAAGGCTTCAAAACGATATATTGCGGAGAAATCGTCTCCAATAACGCTAATTTCTCGGTGGAATCGGTTATCCCGATTAATTCTTCGTCAAGAGCTATCGGTAGAGGAGTTTCTTCGCACAACCGAGCCATCGCCTCCCATTGTCCGGCTCGTATGGGCTGTTCTATCGAATGTAAATCATAAGCCGAAAGACGTTGCAAATGTTCCAATGCATCATAAGGAGAGAACGCACCGTTGGCATCGACCCTCAACTCTATATCCTCCCGGCGATATCGTCGCCGGATTGCAGCCAGCAATTCACATTCATCATCGAAATCTATCGCTCCAATTTTCAACTTAATACAAGAGAACCCGGCCGCTAATTTCTCATCGATACGGGAAGCCATAGTGCGCTTATCGCCCATCCATATCAATCCGTTTATTTCAATCGCTTGTTTCCCGGCAGTAAACTCAGACGGATAAATCATGCGTCGTCCGCCATGCTGCAAATCGAGTAAGGCGGTCTCCACTCCAAAACGGATAGAACTCCATGTAGACAAATCTATTTCATCTATTCGGTCGATACCCCGACAAACCGTTTGCAACATAGCTTCATAATCAGGACGATCGTCTGCTCCCAATCCCTTAAACAGTGCGCATTCTCCTATCCCGAAACAATCGGGATTATGCTCGTCCCACACTTTCAAGAAATAGGTCTCCTTTTGCGTGAGAACGCCCCGAGAAGTTCCGCTAGGGACTTTGAAATGAAGTATATAAGGAGTATAACTTGCCTTTAACATCTATCCGGGGAATTTGGGAAATTTCTGGAAATCGGGGTCTCTCTTTTCAAGGAAAGCATTCTTGCCCTCCTGCGCCTCCTCCATGAGATAATACATGAGAGTGGCATCACCGGCAAATTCCATCAAACCCCGCTGCCCGTCAAGTTCGGCATTCAACGCCCGCTTAATCATTCGTATAGCCATCGGGCTACGTTTCAATATCGTTCGACACCATTCGATTGTCTCTTCCTCCAATCGGTCGAAAGGAACAACTTTATTGACCAGCCCCATTTCTTCTGCCTCTTTCGCTGAATATTGGCGACATAGGAACCATATTTCGCGCGCTTTCTTCTGCCCTACGATACGAGCTAAATAGGACGAGCCGAATCCTCCATCGAAACTTCCCACTTTCGGGCCAGTCTGTCCGAATCGAGCGTTCTCCGAAGCGATTGTCAAATCACATACCACATGCAACACATGCCCGCCTCCGATCGCATAACCGTTGACCATAGCGATAACCGGCTTGGGAATGGAACGTATAGCTTTATGCAAATCCAAAACATTTAACCTCGGGACACCG
>OCPZ01001188.1_pt1 | contig 13429 bp, 7 predicted proteins | sample 1538881 | NCBI WGS metagenome assembly OCPZ01 (sample SAMN04571733, study PRJEB22368) | human gut metagenome | biome: human gut; material: stool | host: Homo sapiens | place: Luxembourg | collected 2013-01-11 | reverse complement strand
AAAAGGATGGAACGGTGCATCTGACCATCATTCCAGGTAAGGTAAAGACCATCAACCTTTGAAGGGCCTTGAAGAGAACAGAAAATGAAACGGAACAATGATCCGGAAGTAAGATAATATATTGAAAAAAAGAGAAGCTGTCTCAAACTTGAATTACAAGATGAGACAGCTTCTTTTTTATTGTTTCATTTCACGCAACGCTTTACATAATTGATCCGGGCAGGAGGTGGAGCGGTTTCCGCATTTTACACCTTCCAGTTTCTGTAAGACCTCTTCCACTTTCATTCCTTTCACCAATCGGCTGATACCTTGTAAGTTTCCATTGCATCCGCCCCAAAAGAAAACTTGTTGAATAACGTCATCTTCTACTTCCACTTCGATGTGGCTGCTGCAAGTGCCTTGCGTCTTATAGGTTATTTTCATTTTATTCTTCCTCTTCAGATGCAGGTTTCATGTTTGTATAAACGGTCTGAACATCATCAAATTCTTCCAGACGCTCTACCATCTTGTCTAGAGTTTCACGTTGTTCAGGAGTCACATCTTTTAAGTCATTGGGAATATATGTGAAATCACCACCCACTTCTTCGAAACCACATTCTTCCAAGTGTTTCTGAATTGCTGCGTAGCTCTTCGGATCACCATAGATGGTGATAGTTCCTTCTTCTTCATCTTCGTCGAACTCATCCTCTACATTATAGTCAATCAAATCCAGGATCAGTTCTTCCATATCCATTCCTTCTTTCTTCTTGAAAGTAAATACACATTTATGGTCGAACAAGAAAGCTAAGGAACCGGTAGTACCCAAGTTTCCACCGAATTTGTTAAATACTGAACGCACATCTGCTACGGTACGGGTAGTGTTGTCTGTCAATGTATCAACAAATACAGCTACTCCGTGAGGACCATATCCTTCGTAAGTCATACCTTTGTAGTCACTGGTATCTTTACCCATTGCATTCTTAATGGCGCGTTCAATGTTATCCTTCGGCATGTTTTCACGCTTACAAGTAGCGATCACACCACGTAGGGTCGGGTTATTTTCGGGTTCCGGACCACCTGCTTTTACAGCTATAGCGATTTGTTTACCCAGTCTTGTAAATGTTTTGGCCATGTGGCCCCATCTTTTCAGCTTTGTAGCTTTTCTATATTCAAATGCTCTTCCCATTGGATTGTAGTTTTATAATGGTTATTTTTATTATTATCTTAGTTTTGCACCTAGTTTGTTTTCCAGGTTAGCAATCAGTTTGGACATGATCTTGTCAATCTGTTTGTCGTTCAGTGTTGCGCTTTCATCCTGTAACAAGAAGCTCACTGCATAACTTTTTTTACCCGGTTCCAGATTCTTGCCTTCATAAACATCAAACAATTCTACTTCTTTCAGCAGTTTCTTTTCAGTCTCATAGGCTATTTTTTCGATTTCTGCAAACTGTATGTTCTTGTCAATCAACAAAGCCAAGTCACGTTTCACAGCCGGGAACTTGGAAAGTTCTTTAAAGTTGACTTTAGCCGACTTGATGGCTTTCATCAGTTCTTTCCAGTTGATTTCTGCATAATATACCTCATTGTCTATATCGAATGCTTTTTGAATCTTCTTGCTGATGATGCCGAAGGTGGCCAATAACTTGCCGCCACGTGTGTGTACGCTGATGGCTGTTGAATAGATATCGTTGGTCAGGTTGCCGAATACCACGTTGCCGAAATTCAATCCCAAACGGGTAAAGATGTTCAGCACGTATGCTTTTAATTCGTAAACACTGCTGTTTTCATCGGGATGGGCCCATGAATTGCTGACGCGTTTGCCGGTTACCCATAATCCTAAATGATATTCTTCAGCATAAGCCGCAAGCACTTTTTCCGGGTTCTTCTTTTCTGCGTTATAAAAATAGCAGTTACCGAATTCAAAGAATTTCAAATCGGCGTTCTTACGATTGGCATTGTGCTGGATACTTTCCAAACCACCGAATAACAAAGTTTGACGCATCACGTTCAAATCGTTACTCAATGGGTTCATCAAGTAAACCAAATTTTCGTTCTTGTATGTTTCCGACCCTTCGTAATAGGAAGCGGCGGTCAGTGAATTGTTCAGTATTTCATTGAAACCACAACCTACCAGTTGCTCTGAAATCAGATTTTGTAATTTCTGGGAGTAATCCACTTCACCTTTGGTGGTCAGGCTGGATTTCAAGGTAGTAGGAATCTCCACATTATTATATCCGTAGATACGGAGAATGTCTTCTACTACATCGCAATCACGTTGCACATCCACACGATAGGGGGGAACTTGTAAAGTCAAGCCTTCGGGTGTTTCGTTCACAATCTTCATTTCAAGACTGGTGACAATGCTCTTTATGGTTTCCACCGGTATGGTTTTTCCTATCAGTGAGTGGACTTTCTCATAATTCAGCTCTACTGTAAAATCGGCTATCGGGGCAGGGTAGTTGTCTTTAATTTCAGAAGAAATAGTACCTCCTGCCAGTTCTTGAACCAGTAAAGCCGCTTCTTTCAATGCATAAATAGTTCCGTTGGGGTCAATACCACGTTCGAAACGGAAAGAAGAGTCTGTACTCAATCCATGGCGACGGGCTGTTTTACGTACCCAAGTCGGGTTGAAATAAGCGCTTTCCAAAAATACATCTACTGTCTGCTCGGTTGTTCCCGAATCCAGACCACCGAATACGCCGGCAATGCACATCGGTTCTTCAGTGTTGCATATCATCAGGTCCTTGTCGGATAATTTGCGTTCCACTTCGTCCAAAGTAACGAATGTAGTACCTTCGGCAACAGTCTTCACTACAATCTTACCACCTTTAATCTTATCTGCATCAAAACAGTGCAGGGGCTGGCCGTATGCGTGAAGGATGTAGTTGGTGATATCCACGATATTATTGATAGGACGTACTCCAATCAGACGTAATTTGTTTTGCAGCCATTCGGGACTCTCTTTTACAGTTACCCCTTTTATGGAAACTCCGGCATAACGCGGACATGCTTCTGTATTCTCTACTTCAATGGCGATGTCCATATCATGGTTATCCACTTTAAACGCTTCTACAGACGGACGTTTTAAAGTGGCTTGTTTGCCGTTTTGAATCAGGTAGGCATACAGATCTCGGGCCACGCCGTAATGTGAGCAGGCGTCCGCACGGTTCGGGGTGATATCCACTTCCAGTACGTATTCGCTTTTGATATTGAAATAATCTTTAGCGGGAGTACCCGGAACAGCATCCGCCGGCAGTACGATGATACCTTCGTGGCTGTTTCCGATACCGATTTCGTCTTCGGCACAGATCATACCCATAGATTCAATTCCGCGGAGCTTTGATTTCTTGATGGTAAAACATTCTTCGCCATCGTATAGCTTGGTGCCCAATGTGGCAACCACCACTTTCTGTCCGGCAGCTACGTTAGCGGCTCCACAGACAATCTGTACCGGTTCGCCTTGTCCCAAATTCACAGTAGTAACATGCATGTGGTCTGAATTGGGATGAGGTTCGCAAGTCAGCACTTCGCCGATGACAATACCTTCCAGACCACCTTTAATTGTTTGGACTTCTTCTACGCCTCCGGTTTCCAAACCGATGGAAGTCAGCGCTTCGGCCACTTCATCCGGTGTCAAATCGAAGTTGACGTATTCTTTCAGCCAATTATAAGAGATATTCATATATGATATTTTTTATGTATTTCCAAATGACCTGCAAATTTAGTAATTATTTTCTTTTATCCTGTTATTTATCCATCACAGATTACTCAGATTAACACAGATTTTTCTTTGAGGGAAATAATCCGTGTTAATTCTGTGAGGGATAAATAAATGTCAGAACGGTAAAGGTCCTTCGGGAATAGGGGCTCCGAACGGATTATTGTCGGCAGGTGCGGCATCAGGAGATGGGGGAGGTACACTGTTGCCGCCACCGTTCATTTTGGAACGGATAATACCCGGTGCCTCACCCGGCATAGGCACGATGACATCATCGTCCGGATTCTGGAAGCGGGCGAATTCGCCACGGAAACGCAGCAGTACATCACCTACGGCACCGTTACGGTGCTTGGCGATAATGATTTCTGCCATACCGTGCAAGTCGTTCCCTTTTTCATCCGAGTAGATTTTATAGTATTCCGGGCGGTGGATAAAGCATACCATATCGGCATCCTGCTCAATAGCTCCGGATTCACGGAGGTCACTGAGCTGGGGGCGTTTTCCGTCAATACCCTCACGACTTTCCACACCACGGTTCAGCTGGCTCAGTGCGATGATGGGGATGTTCAGTTCTTTGGCTAACCCCTTCAGTGAACGTGAAATGGTACTGACCTCTTCCTGACGGCTGCCGAATGACATTCCGCTGGCATTCATTAACTGAAGGTAGTCAATGATAATAATTTTTACTCCATGTTCGCGTACAAGCCGTCGTGCTTTGGTGCGTAATTCAAAGACGGACAAGGATGGTGTGTCATCCACATACATCGGTGCATCGTATAATTCTTTTATTTTATAATCCAGTTGTCCCCATTCATACGGAGCCAACTGACCACTCTTGATTTTCTCACCCGGAATTTCGCACACGTTGACAATCATACGGTTGACCAACTGTACGTTGGACATTTCAAGAGAGAACAAAGCCACAGGGATTTTCGCATTTACCGCCATGTTCTTTGCCATGGAAAGCACAAAAGCCGTTTTACCCATAGCGGGGCGGGCGGCAATAATCACCAGGTCGGAATTTTGCCAGCCCGAGGTCATTTTGTCCAATGCATGGAAACCGCTTTCCAGACCACTCAGCCCGTCCGTTCGTGCCGCCGCTTTTTGAAGCATCTCATACGCTTCCTGGATGACAGGGTTGATTTGCGTATAATCCTTCTTCATGTTCTGCTGCGAGATTTCGAACAGTTTTCCTTCCGCTTCCTGCATCAGGTCGTCCACGTCTTGGGTTTCGTCGAAAGCCTTTGTCTGGATGTTGCTGGTAAAGGTAATCAGTTCGCGTGCAAGAAACTTCTGCGCGATGATACGTGCGTGATATTCTATGTGTGCGGAAGAGGCTACCTTGCCGCTTAGCTGTGTTATGTAAAAAGGACCGCCTGCATCTTCCAGTTCACCGGTGCTGCGTAATTGTTCGGCCACAGTCAAGATATCGACTGGTTGCTGGCGTAAAGCCAAAGAGGTAATAGCCGAATAAATAAGTTGGTGACGGCGTTCATAAAAAGATTCGGGACGAAGAATCTCACTTACTAATGAGTAAGCATCTTTTTCTATCATTAAGGCTCCCAATACAGCTTCCTCCAGCTCAGGTGCCTGGGGCTGTAAATGTCCGTATTCGTCAACAGGCTTTGCTTTCGAAGTTTTGGGAGTACGTGTCATTTTTCTCGTTTCTGCCATTGTCATCTGTTTAAAGTAGGGCAAAGATAGAACTTTTTGCTGAGTTGGGCACTCGTCCATTCCCAAAAATAATAAAAGAAATATGAACCTGAATCTACAGAGAAATGAACAATCTGGACAGTAAATGGTTTTTTTATATGGTAAAATGAAAAGTTTGTTCTATATTTGGCGCTCTGTCCGGATAAAAGATGGCGTGCATCTTTGTAGAACGGGCAACAATCTAACGAAACACACTAAAAATAACTATTTAAAGAACAGAATATGATTACATTTCCTAATGCAAAGATTAATTTGGGACTTAATATTGTAGAAAAGCGCCCGGATGGATACCACAATCTGGAAACCATATTTTATCCGATAAACCTGCAAGACGCTCTGGAAGTAACGCGGCGGGAAAACAATGACAAAGAATACACTTTACACATAAGTGGAGCTCCTTTGGAGGGTGAACCCGAAGATAATCTGGTAGTAAAAGCCTACAAGTTATTAAAAAAAGACTATCCCGGACTGTTGCCGGTAGATATACACATGTACAAGCATATACCGGCGGGTGCCGGACTAGGTGGCGGATCATCAGATGCCGCTTGTATGATAAAGCTTCTGAATGATAAATTTTCATTGGAACTCAGTACGGAACGGATGGAGGAATATGCGGTAAAACTAGGGGCAGACTGTGCTTTTTTCATTCGGAACAAACCTGTTTTCGCTACCGGAATAGGGAATCTGTTCGAGCCTGTGGAATTGTCATTAAAGGGATACCACATAATTTTGATTAAACCTGATATCTTTGTGTCCACCCGGGATGCGTTTGCCGAAATAAAGCCTGTGCGTCCGGCTGTTTCTTTGAAAGAAATTGTAAAGCAACCTATGGAAACATGGAAAAACAGTATGAAGAATGATTTTGAAGATAGTGTCTTCAAAAAGTTCCCTGAGATTGCTGCTATAAAAGATGAATTGTATGATTTGGGGGCAGTGTATGCCGCCATGAGTGGCTCGGGGTCTTCCGTCTATGGTATTTTCAAAGCACCGATAGAGAATGTGGAAGATAAATTCTGTGGATGCTTTTGCAGACAGAGAGCGTTGGAATAGTGTGGCAGATCAGTGGTTAGTGATTAGTGGACTGCGCTGTCATGCCGCAGGTATTAACCACTAACCACTATAGTCTATCTTTTACATAGTGCCTTGAAATCACAATAGGTACATTTTTCTATGATTTCTGTTTGGGTAAATGATTTTTCCGGATTAAATATCTCTTCTAATAATCCTTGAAGTCGTTCACGGTATTCTTTTTCATATTTACTGAAATCTTCCACAGCCTCTTTGGGCTTTCGTGGCTCGCCCATTTGTATAACGAGAGAATAGGTTTCTGTAGCGGCCCGATGAATATAGAGAAGGGCCGGAGCTATCTTCATCGTTGGTTGCTTGCGGCACATGATGGCGGCATACAGGAACGTCTGGAATACATAGTTGGAACGTTTCTTGTCCGGAATAAACAGAGATTCCACATGGGGTGGGGTGTCTGCATCACCGCCTGTCTTGTAGTCCACAATACGGAGTGTGCCATCCTTGCTGTCCATACGGTCAATAATTCCCCCGATACGTGATTTTATGACTCCTTTGGGTGTTTGTATGTCGATGGGTTCATCCACTTCCATTTCCGATGCAATAAAAGTGAAGGGAGCGTAACGTAAATCATTTTGTAAAAGTTGTTTTAAATATCTTGCAATAACGGCAGAGTTGATAAGTTGTACGCCGTTATATTCCGGTTTCTCGTTTTGCGGAACATTAAAGAATAATTTCTTGAATGCTGTATCCACATAATCTTGCAGCTTCACTTCATTGCGTAGCAACGTTTCCAATGCTTCCTTATTAATGACTTTGCCATGAGTGGTCAGGTCTTTATAAATATGTTCGGCTGCATAATGGAAAATACTTCCGAATGTGGCAGAATCTATTTCCGCACTCACTTCATCGGGGGCGGAGAGGCCGGCTACATACCTATAATAAAATTTTAAAGGACAATCCAGGTAATAATTCAAGGCTGATGGAGAAAATTTTGCTTTGGGATTGGCACGGACATCAAACAGGCTTTGCATCCGGCGCATGACATCCGGGGTCTTTTCTACAGTGATAGGCGAGGTGCCTTGGGGGGACTGTCCGGCCTCCAGAAACTGACGTGTGATGGGGTGAGGCCATTCAATCAGGAATTGCAGCATGAAACGGCTCCATTCGCCGCGGTTCAGTCCGTCCGAACTGGTATTGTACATCAAGGTAATCCTTTCTGCCCGTTGCAGCAGACGATAGAAATAGTATGCATATACGGCAATCTTATGCTCTATAGTAGTCATTCCGAAAGCTTTGCGCAGGTTGTAAGGAATAAAGGAAGAGTCTCCTCCCGATTTGGGAAGCTGCCCTTCGTTGACCGATAGTAATACCAAGTGGCGGAAATCCAGGTTACGTGTTTCCAATACCCCCATGACCTGCATACCAATGGCCGGTTCGCCATGGAATGGAATATTGGTCGCTGACAAGACCTTGACCAGCAATCGCCGGAATGTTTCGCTCTGTACGGTTAATTCATCTTCTTCTATCAGTGTGCGGAACCGGTTGATGGTGGTATAGGCTTTGAAAAGCGACTCCCGGTAAAGTTGGTTGAATGCATCTGTGTCTTCGGTACCGGAAGTGTTTGCCTGGTAAATGCTTGCCACTTGCTGCAAAGTTTCGGACAGGCGTATGCACAGATTCAGGTTTCCGGAAAGCGGAGTGAAAAGCCGGGTAAGGAATTCATCTTTACCCAATTCGCCGGGTAACGGATAGAAACGGTTGTTCCGGGTCAGTTCTTTTTCCAACAATTCGGCTTGACCGGTGAGTTGCCGGGTATAGGGGTGTTTTAACAGTGTAACAACCGATTGAAACGTGTAGCGGCCGCTTTTGAAATTAAATCCGTGGGTATGCAACTCCAGTAAGGCGATGAGGAAACTATATACAGGAGTTTGCGATAACGGAAATCCCATGGTGATATTGACATGTTTTACTTCTGCCGGCAATGAATGGAGGACCGGCTGAAGCAATGCTTCGTTACACAATACGACTGCGGTTTCCTTTTCCGGTGTAGTCAGATTGTTTCGTATCCATTGAGGCAGGTAACGGGCTTGTGCATTTTCAGTAGAAGATGCGATGTAGTGTACCTCTTTAGGTTTCGAGAGATTTTTGAATAACTCACCGGACAAAGGAGAAGGAAAGTCGCGTAAGTTCCGGCGGATAAACTCTCCGGCTTCATGGGTGACGGCTTGTCTGTTTTCCTTCATATAAAATTCGTCGTAATCCCAATAAAAAACAGCTTTCCCGACATCTTTCAATTGGGTGAACAACGTATGTTCTACTTTGTTCAGTACATTAAATCCTACAAAAACATATTTCTCGTATGGAAGTTTGTCCACATCCAGATGCTCTATGACGTGGCGGTACATCATTCCTTCGTAGGCAATGTTTTGAGAAGCTAAGGATTCACGGAACCCTTTGTAGATGTTTCCCAATACGTCCCATAAAGAGATAAACCGTTCTTTCAGCGCTGTTCTCCGTTCGATGGAGAAGTTCTGGAAGAACTGCCGGATAGCTTCTTCCTGCTCATCGTCAATGAAGGTGTAGTCGTCCATTATGTTGCGCAGATCCTGTAAATTGGAAAACAGTTTGTCGGTATCCACTTTATTTTTGTCGGCATCGTCAAAATCACTGATCAGCATTTCTCCCCAAAAATAGAAATCATCCAGTGTTTCCGTACTTTGAGTTTCCCGTCGGAATATTTTATAAAGTTCGCATACCAGTTTTACCGGATCACCCACTTCCCACGGAGAAAGGCTACGGAACAATTCGCTGATGCTGACGTATGCGGGCGACCAAATAGGTGAATCCGACTCTTGGGCGAGATACTCATTAAAGAAAAGTCCGGCACGTTTGTTAGGAAAAACCACGGCTGTATGTGCCAGGTTTCCTTCCGTATGTTTATATAAATCGGCTGCTACCAGTTTCAAAAAGCTTTCCATTATTCTATTTCCTCCAGTTCGTTGTTAAATACATACCATAAATAGCCACGGATATGCTCATATCCCATATCCGATAATAAATCCATATATTCTTTCACCTGCTTGTTGTAAGCTTTCCGCTTTTTACCGAATTTAAAGTCCACCACAATCACCTCTCCGTCTTTCATCATCACGCGGTCCGGACGGCGGGTTTGCAGCACTCCTTTTTCCCGATAAATAATGGCACACTCATTGTATAGTTCCCAGCGGCCCGAATACCATTCTTTGACCAGCGGATGCTTCAAAGCCCATTCGGTGAGTTTTCGTATTTGTTCCTCCTGTTGTGCCGACTCTATGATTCCTTCGAAACGCAGGCGTTCTATGGCGGGAGGCACATCGTCCGGGGTACGGATTACGGAGAACAGATTATGCAACAACTGTCCTTGCCGGATGTATTTGTCTTCCGTCTCCTCTTCTCCCCGGATAAATTCGGCAGAACGGTTGGACTGTTTGAATTCGATGTTGGTTTCCAGCGTTTCCAGATGGATAGGCAAACGTCGGGCTACAGTCAGCAGCTTGTTGCCGGACACTTGTTTTTCCTCTTCGTGAGATGAGAGATAGAGCGTTCCCAGTTCGTATATTTCTTCTCCGGTGGCATAGCTCTTTCCGGTCATGTCGGATAAGGCACTTCCTAACAATTCGGATACCGTTCCTTTCTGTTCCGCCTTTCCATATATAATCAAGTTCTTTTTGGCACGGGTAAATGCCACATAAAGCAGGTTCAGATTATCCACCCATAATTGCAAGCGTTCATTCAGGAACTCTTCCCGATAAATGGATTGCTGCATGGCTGTGGAATAGTTGATGGGAACAATGTCAAGATCGCTAAACGGAGCTTGCCGGGGAGCACACCATACCAGATGATTGTAAGTCTCATTCTCCATTTTCCAGTCGCAGAAGGGTAGCAGTACGGTATGGTATTCCAATCCTTTGGACTTGTGGATGGAGAGAATGCGAATTCCTTCCACCTCGCCGGAAGGGATGGTTTTGCTGCCTAGTTTTTCTTCCCAGTAGGTGATAAAAGCGGATAATTCGGAAGAATTGCTTTGCAAATATTCCGTCACGGCATCAAAGAAGGCGCACAGATAGGCATCCTGTTGTTTGATGCAGGACATCTGAAACAGATTGAAAAGTTTTTCCATCAGTTCATACAGTGGCATGAGGCGAAGCTGTTCCGCTTCTTTTATGAAATCGAATGGCAGATAATCATCTATTTCGTTCAGCAATAGAGTGTTGAGATCTATTCCTTTATGTAAAACTTCATTCTGATAAGCAGCAGCCAGTTGCGCTTTGGCAATCCGGTTTCCGGGTTGTGACAAGTAGCGCAGGCCATCCATTATCATACATACCGCCAGTGAGGCATCCAGTCGGAATGCCTCATCGGATACGATTTTGTAAGAGGTGTTCTTGTCGAAGTAATCGGCTATTAAAGGAATGCTTCTGTTCTTGCGCACCAGGATGGCAATATCTTTCAGTTGCACGCCCTGCGCCACAAGCAGCTCCACTTCTTCTCCTAGGTGGTGCAGGGTGTTTTCCATATAGGTCATGTCTTCCGTATCCGATAGAAATTCCACTTTGACATACCCTTTTCCGGGATCTTTGTATGTTTCCTGACACACGTCGTTGTAGGCTTCCTTCAGTTCCTTGCATTCCTTTTTTTGTTCTTCCTTGTAAATGTTGTTCAACACCTCGCAGGCGGCTGTAAACACTTCGTTGTTGAAGTGAATGATGTTTGCGGCGCTCCGGCGGTTGGTGGTCAGTGTCTTTACTTTGACGGGAAAGGCTTCGATGTTTGTTTTCAATCCGTTCAGTATGCCCCAGTCACCGTTTCTCCAGCGGTAGATGGATTGTTTCACGTCTCCTACAATCAAGCTGTCTGCTCCCTGAGACAAACCTTCGAGCAGCAACAGACGGAAATTGTCCCATTGCATACGCGAAGTATCCTGAAATTCATCGATCATTACGTTGCGTATGGTTGTTCCTATCTTTTCGAATACAAACGAGGAATCTCCTTCTTTTACCAGGTTATGAAGCAACGCGTTGGTATCCGACAGCAGGAAGCGATTGTTCTCATGGTTCAATTCGCGTACCTCTTCGTCTATATTGGCCAGCAGACGGATATTGTTTACGTGGCGCAGGGAGAGTTGGCAGGAATTGGCCAGCATATTGTTCCGGCTTCTGTATTTTTCCGATTCATTCAGCAGAGGAATCAGTTCTTTTTCTGCCAGACCTAGGATAGCGTTGCGTATGGGAGAGGTTTTTTTCACCCATTCGTCGGGGCAGTCCAGACATTTTTCCACTGTTACATTGCGGACACTGTCATCCAGTTTACCCGATTGTAATTTATTAAAATAGCTGGCTATACCTCGGGAGCCGTTTTTCAAATCTTCTACTTTCACCCCGTTTGTATCCAATATTCCGAAGAATTGGTCGGCAAATCCTTTCATTTGTTCTTGCACCTCTTCCAAAATGGCTTGCAGCGTCTTGCGGTAATTCTTGATACAGTCTTTGTCCCGTAATTTTTCCCGTAGCCCATTTCCTTTTTCTATATATCCTTCATCGAAGATGTTTCGTCCGAAATTCTTTATCTCACCGGAAACATTCCACCTCTTGTCATCGGCTATTCTTTCTTCTATGTATTCCAACAGCCAATAGAGTACGGGAGATTGTCGGTCCAGCTTTTCTATCATGGAGTCCACGGCATCACTCAGAACTTCCATATTGTTCAGTTCGATATTCAGATTGGCACCCAATTCCAGCTCCCGTGCCAAATTGCGCATCACCGACTGGAAGAATGAGTCAATGGTTTCCACCCGGAAGCGGCTGTAATCGTGTATCATGTAGTGCAGTGCCGTACCGGCGGCTGTCCTTATGTCTTCTTGGGGCATTTCCAGTTCTTCTGTGATTTTCTGTAAATAGGGATCAGAATCCTTATCCTTTATCCATATTCCGTATAGCTGACTCAGAATCCGCTCTTTCATTTCGGTAGTGGCCTTGTTGGTAAAAGTCACAGCCAGTATATTACGGTATTCCCGTGGGTTCTGTATCAGCAGCTTTATATATTCCACGGCCAGTGTGAATGTTTTTCCCGAACCGGCAGAGGCTTTATAAACTAATAATTCAGGAGAATGTTTCATTTTAAATAATTTGCTAATTTGCTAATGGCTGCGCTGTGTACCGGATGGTAATTGGCTGACACATTAGTACATTTTTATTTTTAATTAAAAACCAGCACAAAAACAGTGGCCTGTCCCTTTTCCTTGTAAGGCAGCAGGGTCAGTGTGCCACCGCTCAGTCTCATGATTTGTTTGCTCAGGCTCAGTCCGATGCCGCTTCCTTCCTCTTTGGTCGTGAAGAAAGGTACAAAAATTTGTCCGGCTGCATCGGGAGGAATGGCGGGACCGTTGTTGGCTATCTCTATACGGATACTTTCTTGCGGATCACAATAAGCTTTCAAGGTGATCTTTCCGTCGGGAGCATTACCTATGGCTTGAATCGCATTTTTCAGCAGATTCGTAACCACTTGGGCTATCAGGTTCTCGTCGGCAAAGACTATCAGGTCTTCCCGGGCTTCGAGGATGGAAAGGGTGATGTTGGGGCATGGATGCTGGTGCTGTGCCAGTCGGATCATCCGTTCCAGGAAAGGACGGACATAGAACAGCGATGGTTCAGGTGATGGCAGTCGTGTCAGTTTGCGATAAGACATGACAAAATTTATCAATCCTTTACCTGTAGAGTGAATCGTTTCCAGCCCTTGTTTCATTTCTTCATTTTCTGCTCCGGGAAGAGCCAGCAGCGTTTCGCTGAGGGAAGTCACCGGGGTCAGGGAGTTCATAATTTCGTGTGTCAGCACGCGGGTAAGGCGTATCCATGAATCTATTTCCCGTTCATCCAATTCCCGATTGATATCACTCAAGGCAATAATGCGGAGTTCCTCGTCTTTGATACGGATGCCGGACACCCGTAAGGCAAGATG
>OCPZ01001185.1_pt1 | contig 13438 bp, 8 predicted proteins | sample 1538881 | NCBI WGS metagenome assembly OCPZ01 (sample SAMN04571733, study PRJEB22368) | human gut metagenome | biome: human gut; material: stool | host: Homo sapiens | place: Luxembourg | collected 2013-01-11 | reverse complement strand
CGGCATCATCTACGGCATCTCCGTCTTCGGGCTTGCCGAACGCATGGGCGTTTCCCGCCAAGAAGCCAAAGAGCTGATAGACGGCTACTTTGAAACCTACCCGCAAGTGAAGGAGTATATGGACAAAAGCATCCAGGTGGCACGCGAGCAGGGCTACGTGGAAACCATCTTCCACCGCAAGCGCTTCCTGCCGGACATCAACTCAAGAAACGGGGTGGTACGGGGCTATGCCGAACGGAATGCCATCAACGCCCCCATCCAGGGAAGTGCCGCCGACATCATAAAAGTAGCGATGGCACACATCTATCAGCGCTTCCAAGCTTACAATCTGAAAGCAAAGATGATTTTACAGGTCCATGACGAACTAAATTTCAGCGTTCCAGAGGCTGAAAAGGAACTTGTACAGAAAATCGTAATCGAAGAGATGGAGCAAGCATATCGCATGCAAGTACCTCTGAAAGCCGATTGTGGGTGGGGAAACAACTGGTTGCAGGCACACTAAACCACCCAATAACTTTATTTAACTTACAATCAGAAAGCAACAGAAGCAATCCTTTCGAAATACAGTTTGCTCATCAGAATATCCGGCAACCTCACTGCCGGATATTTTTTATTCACCAATCTTGCCAAAAAGAAAGCATACCGAAGCCCTCACTACTGACATATTGATAAAATTTAATATGATATTTATATTTATGTCAATTTAATACGTACCTTTGCAGCGAAATCAATGACATATTGATAGAAAATAGAAAGTTAAACTAAAAAAGACATAAAACCATGAAAGCAAAAGTATCTTTAAAAACAGTGATTGTTTCAGCACTTCTCTTAGTTTGCGGATTAAATGCCTCAGCCGACAATAAGAGCAACCTCATTTACAATTCGGAAGAAGTAAATGGCATGAAAGTGGCAGAGACCGTATACAAGATGGACGGAAACACGCTTGCCAACTATATGAAGTACAATTATAAGTACGACGACCAGAACCGCATGACGGAAAGCGAAGCCCTGAAATGGAACAGCACCAAGAATACATGGGGCAAGGACATGTGCATCCGCTATGCATACCAAGGCAAGACGATGACTACCACATACTACAAATGGAACAACAAGAAAGGCGAATACATACTGGTTCCCGAGATGACAGTAATCATGGACAACCCTAACATGTAATTGACAAACTCTCTCTTAAAGTAAGAAATCTTATTCCTAACAACAATAACCGAAACCTTTTATAAAAGAGCCGGAATGATTCGCACATTCCGGCTCTTTTATTATATCTTGAAAAACAAATCCTTTCCGTCAGATACCAATAACCTTACACGATTAGTATCCTGGATTGTTTTCTATAATGGCACTGTTTGTATCAATCTCACTTTGGGGAAGCGGCCAAAGTTCATCCTTTCCTTTGATATACTTCATCGTGTTATACACACGGAGATTCAGTGCTTTCCCATCCCAAGAACTACCCTCTGAATATGCCGGATGCCAGTTGTCATCAAATGAAGGCTTGGCATTGGACATAAGCCCTTTTTGATTGGGAGCATAAATCTTACCTGTCATCACTGTAGAAGCCATACCCCAACGACGGAGATCAAACCAACGAAAACCTTCATTACAAAGTTCAACAGTACGTTCGTAACGTAATGCCTTTCGGAGTCCGCTCTGCGAAGTAACTACCACATCGGGCATTCCTACACGATTACGAATTATATTGATGTCCGTTCGTGCTAACTCCAGATTGCCATCAGCCATTTCAATATTGGCTTCTGCCTCTATTAGATAAACCTCTGCTAAACGCATCAAGCCGCAATTAAGATCACTGGTTTCATGGTTGGAGATTGCAGCTCTTTCCAACTCGGCTATATCCAAATATTTCCTCCAGAGATATCCAGCAGGACCTTTAGTGCCATTGGCACCGTATACGCCCTTGGTTCCCTGTGACTCCATGTTTGTCACGTCCTTGCCCGTGCTATAGTCGTGAATCTTTTTACTGGTAGTGGAAGTCTGGAATTCTAGATTGAATATGCGTGAACCAGGTCGCAAACAGAAAAGATCCAGACGAGGGTCCCGGTTTTGCCAAGGGTTCTGCCAGTCATACAGAGAAGATTCCGTAATCGATTTGCCATCCTTGCATTGAAACATATCAACAAATGTTTGTGTAGGACCAAAATAGGCGCATCCTCCCAGTGTACGTGGAGCCATGTAATATGCCTCCTTGGTTTTATTACTGGATATTACCGCATCATACTGCACGGACCAGAGCCACTCATTGCTTGCCTCACCGTCATAACCAAACAGAGCCGTCTGACCGGTTGGCTCTCCTGCCTCATGACTTTCTCCACAATACTGTATATTGATGGATTCCAATTCAAAGCCTGCCTCCTTAGCCAAATTCAAGGCTTGTTTGGCCGAACTGGCAGCCAAGTCATACTTTTTCCAATTCAAGGCAATACGGGCACGTAACGCATACGCTGCTACCCGTCCGATGCGTGCACTGCCATAGCTTTCTGCTTTATGGCGGAGTGGAAGGTTAGCCAAACACTCGTCGCTAAGATCCGAAAGCAGATTCTCTACAATGGTCTCTCTCGGTGTACGTGGGGTCTGGCTGTCATTTATACCCGCTGTGTGGACCACATACGGCAAGTCTCCATAGTGCTGGCAAGCTTGATCATAACAGAATGCCCGTATGCACAGCAGCTCTGCCCGTATACTCTCTATATCCGTATCAGAGGCTGTGCCACGCAGATTATCCAGCGCATCGAGAAGCTGGTTGATACGTGCCACGGTCTTATACACGCAATTATAAAGCTTGTTTGCCACCGCGTTTTCAGCAGAAGCTCCGGAGGTGATTAATTCCGTATACATAGCCGTGTTGACACGTGTAGCACCAATATCGGTAATATTGTCTGTCACCTTCCACCAGGTGGTGGTGCTGGCACTATAAGCTGTCAGAGATGAGTAAACAGCGTTCAAACCGAAATTCGCCTCTTCCATACTCGAAGGATAAGAGGAAGAAGACGGTGAAGTGAGTGGTTCAAGGTCGAGTGAACAAGCACCGAGACCTAATAGAGACAGCGAAAGGAGTGCTGTATAAATATTGTTTCGTTTCATATCATTTTTTCTTTTTATGTCTTCTTGAATACAGACGGTTTCCCTATTCCGGCTAATCAGAATTTGATGTCAACGCCAAAAGTGAAGGCTTTCGTCTGGGGATAATTGTTTGCCGCACCCAGAGATACCCCATCTGTTGCTGATGCGTTATAGTTGACTTCGGGGTCATAGCCATCCCAAAAGTCAGTAAAAGTCAAGAGATTCTCAGCATTGGCATAAATGTAGGCAGACTTCAGTCCGATGGCTTTCATCCACTTGGAGGGCAGGTCGTAACCCAGCTGCAGGTTCTTCAGACGCAGGTAAGCGGCACTCTTCATCCAGAAGGATGATGTATAGGTGTTGTTACTGCTCTTATAAGAGAGGCGAGGCGTGGATGCATCATGATTCTGCTCCGTCCAATAGTCAAGGTGTTCCTTGCGGTAGGTTCCTCCCTGATAGCAAGGCATCACGTAGTAGGAATTGAGATAACCGTCGGCCTTGCCAACTCCTTGCAAGAAAGCCGAAAGACGAATTCCTTTGTATCCCACTCCTAAATTAAAGCTATAACTATAGCGTGGAACTGTACTTCCGATAATCGTCTTGTCATCTGTAGTAATTTTGTTGTCTCCGCTGACATTCCGGTATTTCAGGTCACCGGGATATACGGTTGTACCGAATTGGGGACAGTTGGCATTGATTTCGTCCGCTTCTTCTTGTGAATTGATGAAACCGTCGCATATCAATCCGTAAATGGAGTTAATGGAAGACCCCTCTTGGTTACGAATATCACCGCTTGTGCTGCTTGTGCCCCGCATGTCGGTGATGGTGTTTTTCACGTCGCTCAGCGTAAGGGCGGCATCCAGCGAAAAGTCCCTCGTCAGCTTCTTGCTGTAGCCTACGCTTAGCTCCCATCCCTGGTTTCTTACCTTGCCGGCATTCTGGAAGGGAGCACCCATACCAATGTGGTTGGGGATGTCCAGCTTCATCAGGATACCATCCGTTATCTTCCTATACCAGTCGGCAGTGATGTTGATACAGCCGAACAGTGAAAGATCTATGCCTAAGTCAGTCATGGTAGAAGTCTCCCATGTAAGGTCCCTATTGGAGAGCGAGGTAACAGCAGAGGTCGTGTAAAGATTACCTCCCATAGATATAGAGCCCGTAGAGAGTTGCTGAGTAGTGGGATAATAGGAACTTCCGATATTCTGGTTGCCCAGTTTGCCCCAAGAGGCACGTAATTTCAGATTATCCACTCTATCGCGTATAGATTCCATAAAGGGTTCCTCGCTGATGCGCCATGCTGCAGAGAATGAAGGGAACACGCCATATCGGTTACCCTCTGCAAATCTGGAAGAACCGTCGGTACGGATATTGGCCTCCACAAGGTAGCGTTCCTTGTAGTTGTAATTCAAGCGGCCAAAGAAGGAGTTGATGGCCCATTGGTACTCCCCTCCTCCATTGTTCATGTTCTCAATGTTACCGGCATCAATTTGGTCATATTGAGGGAAGTTGAATACTTGACGATAGGCAGAAAGAGTCTTTTCTGTATAGGTCTGACACTCCATACCTGCCATTACTTTGAAGTAGTGGTCATCCAGCTGTTTCTCATAGTTGGTCAGTGCCTGTGTGTTCCAGTAGAAGTAACGATAGGCCGATTCTGTAAGCGAGTTGTAGGTTTCGCCGCTCTTGAAGCTGGTAGTACCTTCCGGGTCACCATACGTGGTGACAGAATTCTTATAGTTATGGTTATTCTTGGTGATATAACGTGGAGTGGCTTGAACTGACACATTCCATCCATCGAGAATCTTATAGGTCAGAGCCATCGCCATGGTAGCACGGATAACATTGTTTTTCACAATACCGCCTTCACGCAACAACAGCACGGGGTTATTGCCCATCAGACCATTTGCCCCATTATAAAGACCAGTAGTAAATTGATTGACAATGTTCGGGGTTCGGGTGTTCATATAATTGAAGGCATGTCCTTCGTAGGGAGAACTATTTTTATTGGCATTGCTTACTTGTATGTCAAACTTCATGTCCAGACGGTCGCTAAGCTTGATGTCCATATTGTTGCGTACAGAGATTTTACGGTAAGAGGAATTGACCACTATACCCGTCTGGTCCAGATACCCTATAGAAGTAAGTGTCTTGATACGTTCTGATGAAGAAGTCAGAGTAAGCGTATGCCCATGGTTGAATCCGTTTTCTGTAAGAATCAAGTCCTGCCAGTCTGTATTAGGATAGATGTCCGGGTCAGTAGCCATGCCAGCCACATATTCCCTTATATATTCATCACTATAGGGCAGGTCGGATCCGTCGTTACCTGCTGCCACATTTTCCAATTGCATATATTCCAATGCATCCACTTTTTGAGGAAGCATCGTTGCGCCTTGGAATACAAAATATCCTTTATAGGATATGCTGAACTTGTCTTGACTGCCACCCCGTTTGGTAGTCACCAGAATGACACCATTGGCAGCACGTGAGCCATAGATGGATGCAGATGCAGCATCTTTCAAGACGGACACTGACTCGATGATGTTAGGATCCACTTCATCTATGGTTCCTTCTACGCCATCGACCAACACCAACGGGGCGGCACTATCACCACCGAAGGTTCCGATACCACGTATACGTATATGACCGCCATTGCCGCCTGGCTCACCGCTCTGTGTAGTGACAGTTACACCTGCAGCCATGCCTTGCAGAGCCGAAGATACGTTTGATACTCGACGGCTTGCAAGCTTCTCGCTGTTAAGCGAAGAAACCGAGCCTGACAGATTAACCTTCTTGTTAGTGCTATAACCTACCACTACCACGTCGTTAAGCAATTGTGAGTCTTCATCCAGTACCACATGAATGAAGTTCTCCCCTGCAGTCTTCAGCTTGAGGGTACGGAAGCCGATGTAGGATACGATGAGTTCCGCGTCTTCGATGGTTTCAAAATTGAAGTTGCCGTCCACATCGGTAATGGTTTTCTCGGGAGAATGGGTCACTTGAATTGTAGCACCGGGAAGTGGATTATTGAACCGGTCCACCACTTTACCTTTGACGGGTTTCAGTGAAGCTGCGACTACATTCAACGAAACAAGCAGCCCACATACACACACAAAGGATTTAATCATTCTTGTTTTCATTAGTTTCTATGATGATTTTAATTTCGGCTGCAAAAGAATGGATGCTGTATTACAGACTTGTGTCACTTCTGTGATTTTGATATGACACCGGATGAGAGCCCGACATATGTAACTTGAACGTAACCCCATAGAAACGACGAAGTAATTTCACTCACCTATTTTTGCTCTCAATTCAAACAACAAATAATTGAAAGAGAAAAGCAATGAACAAAAAGAACATTTTTTACGCCGCATTGCTGCTTATGGCAATAGGGGCAGAAGCTAAAGAGATTAAAGGCAAAGTCATGGCCGACGGCAAGGGGCTGGCCAAAGTTGTAGTAACCGATGGCACCGCATTCGCTCTTACCAGTGAAGACGGAAGCTATATGATTGATGCTGATGAGAAGGCCCACTTTATCTATGTAGTGACACCTTCAGGCTATATGGCTCCTTGCAACGGGGGTACTCCCGTCTTCTATAAGACTCTGAACGAGAACAGCCACGATTTCCAGCTCCATCGCTGGGGAACAGTAGGAGGCAAATACGCCATGATGGCAGCAGCCGATACACAACCGCGCGGAGAGAACGCATTCCATCGGCTTGAAACGGAAGCTTTCCCCGACCTCAAGCAAGTGGGCTTTGAATATATGAGCCAGAATATTCCTGCTTTCGCCATCTTCTTGGGCGACATCTTATGGGATAACCTGGAAATGTTTCCCCACATCAAGCAAGAGATAGCAAAGATCCAAATTCCCATCTATCCGGTTATCGGCAACCACGACCACGACAAGGAGGTGAGCGACGATGATGCCAGTGCACATCTTTATCGGCATTTCTTTGGACCCACTTACTATGCGTTCAATGCTGGAAAAGACTATTATATCGTTTTGGACAATATCCTTTATAAAGGAAACAAGAAGTATGAAGTGGGGCTCAATGATCAGCAGCTCAATTGGGTGAAGAGCTATCTGCAGTACGTCCCCAAAGGGGCTCATCTGTTTGTTTGCATGCATGCTCCGGCATACTTCTATAACGAGAACTACAAGTTGGGACGCGTAGCCGAGTTACTCGACCTTTTCGAGGGTTATAAGGTAGATATTCTCAGTGGTCACACTCATGTACAATGCAACACACAAATCAGAAACAACATTCGTGAGTACAATATCGCCTCCATCGGAGGCGCGTGGTGGTTATGGGACGGCATCTATAGCAAAGACGGTACCCCTATTGGCTACCAAGTATTCGAATCCGGCAAGAACGGAATTGCAAATTATTTCAAGTCATTAGGACATGACCGTGACTATCAGTTCCGTTACTATCCCGTGGGTACAGTACCCGGCCATGAAGACGAACTCTGCGTCAAGGTATGGAATTGGGATAACCGCTGGAAAGTGGAATACTACGAAGACGGGAAGTTGAAAGGCGAAATGAAGCAGTATAAAGGCATGGATCCTGATTATGATTTCTTCCTGCAGCGCAAAGCTGTCACAGAGGGAAAGGATATGAAGGAACGTGGTCGCCAAGCTAACAAGAATGCTTATTTCTTTTTCTCTACAAAACCGAGCGATAAAGCAAAGAAAATAAAAATCGTGGTGACTGACGCCAACGGGAAAAGCTACGAGCAGTCTTTGGAACATTAAGTAAACAGACAGATAGTAATCGGTACCTGATTATGAGCCATTCCCTGCTCCTCGTTATTCAGCTATCGGTTATTATTCGTACCTTTACCCGAAAAAGGAATGCCACATGATACCCAAGCCCCTCATTACCTACATCGAGACAGCAATCATCCCCCGTTACAAGGAGTTTGACAAAGCACACAACCTCTCACACGTCCGCACCGTCATCGAAGAAAGCCTTGCCCTCGCCCGGCAATATCCCGAAGCGGACGAACGCCTGGCATACGTCATTGCCGCCTACCATGACACGGGACTGTGCCGCGACCGCGCCACCCACCACCTTGTCTCCGGCGAGATACTGATGGCGGACTCTACCCTGCGGCAATGGTTCTCCGACACGGAAATCCTCCTCATGAAAGAAGCCGTAGAAGACCACCGCGCCTCTACAGACCACGAACCTCGTAGCATCTACGGCAAGATTGTTGCCGAAGCGGACCGTATCATCGACCCGGACATCACCCTGCGCCGCACCGTGCAGTACGGATTGAAACAGAATCCTGCCGCAGACAAGGAGTGGCACTACCAACGGTTCCATCAGCATCTCATGGCAAAGTATGCACCCGGCGGTTATCTGAAGCTTTGGTTTCCCGAGGGGAAGAATGCGGAACAGCTGAAGAAGCTCCAAGCCATTATCGCAGACGAAGGACGACTGCGGCAAGTTTTCAACCGAATATTCGAGGAGGAAAAGTAATAGCGGTATCAATGAAGCATATGCCCCATTTCATTTCCGACTATGGAAACGGTTTGTTTCCTATAATGGAACAGAGTGTTCTCTATAAGGAAACAAAGTGTTTCCTATAACGGAACAAATCGTTTTATCCCGTCGAAACAAGTCGTTTCATACAAGAGAAACAATCTGTTCCGACGGGGTGTAACAAAGTGTTCAGTACTGTGAACTAATACAATAGCTCTATTTAGAAGGTCTCACAAGATAAGTATCCGCCTCCATAAGTATAAAGACTTATGGGCGTGCCAACATGAGGAAATCATAAAACTCACAGATGGACTGGCCTTCGGTTTCTGATTCGAAGACAAAGAAGAGCGGCTGCTTTCCCTTATGCAGCTTTGCCGGAATAGAGAGCGGAGCATAGAACTCCCTGCAAGTGCTGCCAGCCTTCACATCCACAAGTCCTATCTCTACACCGCCTTTTGTTGTCCAAGGGCTACCCAGCATGATGCGGATGCGTCCGTCGGTATCTTCAGCCTTCAACCTTAACTGCATCTGCAAAGACTTATCTCGCGGAACGGCATTCATATTCAAGTATTTATATCCTACAATCGACCCACTTGTATTATTCACCACCGGAGCGAACGGGATTTTGTGGTTGTTATCGCCGGCATAGGGATTATTATCCCGGTACACAGGCCGGATGTAAGACCCCGTGTAGACATAATGGGGATAGACCTCTTTGATACCTCCGGGATTGGTGTGCCAACAAGCCAACCCGGCCGAGATGCGCTGCATAGGATTGAGCCCTTCAAGAAGGAAACCCTCAGAGTTGAATTCCCCGCGCGAAATCACGACTTTCCCACCTTTTCCTTTTTCCACCTTTACATCAATGGCCGACACCATAGCCTGGCGTGCATAGCAATCAGTACCTATCTGGCGATGATAGAACACGTACCATTGCCCTCCTATCTTGCAGATACTGCCATGCGTATTTCCACCGGGCATGGCCGAAGCTATCACATTGCCTTTTTCATCATACTCGCGCGCACGGGCATCGATGATTGTTCCGCCATAGGTCCAGGGACCCAGAGGATGCTCGCTATAAGCGTATGCCAGCGTATAGTTGCTGGCGTTCGGCAAGCCATCTTCACCCTCAGCGGTAGTACGGCTATAGATAAACACATACTTATCCTCAATCTTGCGGATGGAGGATGCCTCAAAGAAGCGGAATATACCTTCCTGCCGATAGCCTGAAATCATGTTCTCCACCACTTCGGTACCCGGCTTTACCGTGCACATGGTAGCAGGGTCCAACTCCGCGCCATGCGAAATGCCAAATCCCCAATAACCATACACACGTCCATCATCATCGACAAACACTGCGGGGTCGAATCCCAAACAACCGAAAGTCTCGCGAGGACGCTCCTTATGCCAGTTGCATACCGTAAACGGGCCATCGGGACGGTCGCTTTTGGCAATCATGGAATTGCGTCCACCACCTTGATTATTCGGAAAGAGGTAGTAAGTTTTCTTACCATCGGCATCGGTAGTTACTGTCACGTCAGGGGCAAAAAGCACGTCGTCGGTTCCATCAGCATTCAGTTTATACAGTTCGGGCAACTCATTGACTTTAAATATCACGCCGTCATATCTCCAACGGGTCAGGTCCTCTACGGGTGCCGACCACACCACCTGGTCACGTCCGCAATACATCCACTTGAGATTATCGTGCGAACCATAAATATAAAGACGGTACTTGCCGGGACAGTCAGGATCCTCAAACACATAGGGCTCACCATCAGGAATAAATTCCCAAAGCGGCAGATAAGGATTCTGTGCAGATAATGTAAAAGACAGACCGATGAGACATGAGAAAATCATCAGAATTTTTCTTACTTTGTTTTTCATAATCGCATTGATTTATAGAATGATACTTAAATTTATAATTGCGACAAAACTATCAATTTATCATTTTACTCTCGTGCTTTTAATGCAAATTAACATACCCACTTTCCCCGGTAAGTACTATCTTTGCTTAAAAAAGTGAAGATAGGCTGCACCTCAGCATAAAAAATGAACGCGTTCATTTCATTCTGCCTTCGGTTTGCACTATCTTTGCATCCAATTAACTGAACAATAACTAAAAAACAAGATAACACTATGGCATTAAAAGCTGGTATCGTGGGCCTTCCCAACGTAGGAAAATCCACTCTTTTCAACTGCTTGAGCAGCGCAAAGGCACAAGCGGCAAACTTCCCGTTCTGTACAATCGACGCCCAAATGGGGCAAGTGTCCGTACCCGACGAACGACTGACGAAGCTCGCCGAGCTGGTTCACCCGGGGCGTATCGTACCTGCCGTGTGCGACATCGTAGACATTGCCGGACTGGTGAAGGGCGCCAGCAAAGGTGAAGGACTCGGCAACCAGTTCTTGGGCAACATCCGCGAGTGCGACGCCATCATTCACGTGCTGCGCTGCTTCGACAACGGCAACATCGTCCACGTGGACGGTTCGGTGAACCCCGTGCGCGACAAGGAAATCATCGACACAGAGCTGCAACTGAAGGACCTCGACACGGTGGAAAACCGCATCAAGCGTGTAGAGAAGATTGCCAAAGTGGGTGGCGACAAGGCGGCAAAGATAGAGTACGAACTCCTGCTCCGCTACAAGGATGCCCTGGAACAAGGACAAAGCGCCCGCACCGTCATCCCACAGAACGACGACGAGGAACAATGTGCCAAGCAGATGTTCCTGCTCACCACCAAACCCGTGCTCTACGTCTGCAACGTGGATGACGTCAGTGCCGCCAGCGGCAACCAGTACGTAGAGCAGGTGCGTGAAGCCATCAAGGGTGAGGATGCGGAACTCATCATCATCTCCGCCCAGACCGAGGCCGACATCGCCGAACTGGAGACATACGAAGAAAAGCAGATGTTCCTCGAAGACCTGGGACTGAAAGAAAGCGGCTGCAACCGTTTGATTAAAGCTATCTACAGCCTGCTGAACCTCGAAACCTTCATCACTGCCGGAGAGATGGAAGTAAAGGCATGGACCTATCGCAAGGGATGGAAAGCACCGCAATGCGCCGGCGTTATCCATACGGATTTCGAGAAAGGGTTTATCCGGGCAGAGGTCATCAAGTATGAGGATTATATCAAGTATGGCAGCGAAGCAGCCGTGCGCGAAGCCGGAAAGTTGGGTGTGGAAGGTAAGGAATACGTGGTGCAGGATGGGGACATCATGCACTTCAGGTTCAATGTGTAATGATATTCATTCCAGATGGCAATGTACTTTCTTTGTACATTGCCATTTTCTAATAAACTCCATACAATAACAATACTGTGAAACAGATTATCTTCCTTTTATTCTTATTGTCCTGTACTGCCGTTTATGCACAACAGCAAGACTCGGTAACCATTCACGGACGGGTGACTGATTACAACGGACAGCCGATAGACAGTGCCAGCGTCTGGTGGCAAAACCCGCAGTTCAATGACATCATAGAAGCCATAACCGACAAAGACGGGCATTACACGGCCCGTATACCCAAAGGGAAATATCAAAGTGCAGCCTCTATTTATCTGCCCTCCTATGCGCACATTGCCATGAAAAGCGGGCTGCCCGAGACTGAACACCGCCTGGAGTTCTGGGCCTGGGATTTCATCGCCGACCGCGACACTACACTCGACATACGTTATCATCGTATGGAAGCTTATGGCCTGCGTGCTTTCTGCATCCCCGGAGCCATGCCTACTTATCAGATATACGTCCGTCCCATGAGCTTGACACGTACCTACCAATGGATGAAAGAAACAAAGCCCGAGTCATTGGTACACGGTGAAAACCTGAGTGACATTGAGCAACAAGAACAAAACAAAGAAGCCAGAGAATGCCAGATGGCTCCCCGGCCCGGGCAACTGAAAGTCACCGTCTGGATAGACGGCGAGAAAGTCCCCGTGCTGATGAAGCAGGAAATAAAAGAATATTTCGACAGCAACGAATATGGCAACGCCTATCTATTGACAGTAGACATGCCCAAGCATCCCAAAAAAGACCTTCCCTACCGTATCTTCAAAGTAGAGCTGGAAGACATGGAAAACGGTGACCGGGGCGAAGGGCTTTACTATATGGAAAAGGAAAACTACGTTCAATAAACCATACACAACAAATGGCAAACAGTAATCTGAAATACCTCATAGCAGGTACCGGCGGCGTAGGTGGAAGCATCGCCGCCTTTCTTTCATTATCCGGCAAAGACGTCACTTGCATTGCACGTGGCGAACACCTTGCCGCCATACGCGGGAACGGTCTGCAACTGCACTCCGATTTGAAAGGTGAACATTGTCTGAAAGTGGCGGCATTTACCGCAGAAGAATTCCAAGGCAAAGCGGATGTTATCTTCGTCTGCGTCAAAGGTTATTCCGTAGACTCCATTACGGAACTCATCAAACGTGCCTCACACGAGCGTACAGTGGTAATCCCCATCCTGAATGTTTACGGAACCGGTCCCCGTATCCAGCGGTTGGTCCCCGGCGTCACGGTGCTCGACGGCTGCATCTACATCGTAGGATTCGTATCCGGACGGGGAGAAATCACGCAGATGGGAAAGATTTTCCGGCTCGTCTACGGAGCACACCGCAGCACGATTGTTTCCCGTGAAACATTGGAAGCCGTGCAACGCGATTTGCAGGAAAGCGGCATCAAAGCCGAAATCTCCGACGACATCAACCGGGACACATTCGTCAAGTGGTCCTTCATTTCTGCTATGGCCGTCACCGGAGCCTATTACGACGTACCTATGGGCGAAGTCCAGAAACCGGGCAAAGTGCGCGACACCTTTATCGGACTGTCACAAGAGAGTGCAGCTTTGGGCAGGA
>OCPZ01001167.1_pt1 | contig 13621 bp, 9 predicted proteins | sample 1538881 | NCBI WGS metagenome assembly OCPZ01 (sample SAMN04571733, study PRJEB22368) | human gut metagenome | biome: human gut; material: stool | host: Homo sapiens | place: Luxembourg | collected 2013-01-11 | reverse complement strand
TCGTGAACCTTGGTGCACCAGTTGGAAAGTGTCTCTGTACAAACCGTCTTTTCTTCGACAGAGGATGGAATTTCAAAGTCCTTGTACTCAAGTCCTTTTGTATCCTGGATACGCTCCATGATATTTCTCCAAAGTTTCTGATGCCAGTTCTGGCTTAATCTGTCCATTGTCTTATGCTCATCATATCCACCCCATACAGACGCTGTATAATAAGGCGTAAATGCTGAAATCCACAAGTCACGGCTTTCCTGGCTGGTACCTGTTTTAGCGGCAACAGGCATGTTGCTCAGTCTTGCAGAACCACCGGTTCCACCGGCACCGTTGACAACGTCTTCCATTGCACTTGTCAGAAGATAAGCAGTGGAGTCTTTTAAGACTTCATGTTTCTCAGGGGTTGTGTTATCGAGAAGAACATTTCCTTCATGATCCAGAACCTGTGTGTAAAGAATCGGTTTCATGTAAGTTCCACCATTGGCAATTGCTGCATAGGCAGCTGTCATCTCGATATTATATACACCGTTTGTGATACCACCAAGAGCTTTCGCCTGTGAATATTTATCATCTTCAGTCAGTGTTGTAAATCCAAAATCAAGAAGATAATCATAACTTTCCGTTTCACCAACATAGTCAGTTAATGTCTTAACGGCAAGGACGTTCATAGAATGTTCGATTCCATAACGGACACGTGTCGGACCGATGTATTTTTTATCCCAGTTGTTTACGGACTGTCCGTTTTTATATTCATATTCTTCATCATCAATTGTTGTTGCAAGAGTGATCTTTCCTTCGTTAAGTGCCGGTGCATAAGCAGCAAGAATCTTGAAACAGGATCCAGGCTGTCTTGCAGAATCTGTGGCACGGTTTAGAGAAAGACTGGAATTCTTTTCGCCGCGTCCGCCGACGATGGCTTTCACCTGTCCGGTATACTGATCCATCACAACAACAGAAGTCTGCGGCTGAGGTGAGAGCTCAATTCTCTCATCAACAGTGTCTCCGCCAGCCTCATCGATATTGAGCGTTGATTTAAATGCATCAACTGCTTCCTGTGCAGCTTCTTCAGAACCGTAGAGAAGAGGAGTGTCATATCCCCATGCAGTCTGAATATAAGAAGCAAGTTGTTCTTTGCTGTAGTTCTCAGAAGAACCATCTGCCCTGTGGATAGTAAGTGCGTAATCAAGCCCATATTCTGTATCACCATTGAGATAATCCCCTACATTAGCAACTTCATCATCACAGATGGTCTGAATATCAGCATCCTGTGTAACGTTGATCGTAAGGCCGCCGCTATAGAGCAGATTATATGCCTGTGTTTCTGTATAACTCTTCTCAGTTACAAGATCATCTACAACCTGATTTATGACAGCATCGATGAAATAAGTGTAAGGTTTGGATGCAGTTGTATTTGACGCTGTTTCGGAAATGCGGTCATATACATTATCAGCCATAGCCTCATCGTATTCATCCTTTGTGATAAAGCCTTGTTCCTTCATGTTTTTCAGAACTTTTTCCCGTCTTTTTGCATTATTCTCCGGGCTGCTGACAGGATTCAGATTCGACGGACTCTGAGTGATCGCTGCGATAACTGCACATTCAGAAAGAGTCAGGTCTTTCGCATCTTTATTAAAGTAACGCTGTGCAGCTGTCTGAACTCCGAGGCATCCCTGACCTAAATTGATTGTATTCATGTATGCTTCAAGAATCTCTTCCTTACTCATCTCTTTTTCAATCTTTAGTGCAAGGTACTGTTCCTGGATTTTACGTTCAATTCGCTGATACCTACTCTCATTGATGAAATTAGGGAATACATTGTTTTTGATCAGCTGCTGGGTTAATGTGCTGGCTCCTTCTGTGAAATGGAAGCCATGTGCAACACCATTAACACCGGCACGGATAATTCCCTGGATATCAATACCATTATGCTTGTAGAAACGTTCGTCCTCGATCGCAACAAAAGCTTTTCCCATGTATGGTGAAATCTCGTCATATTTCTTGTAAACACGGTTAGAATCAGAGTCTTTGAGTTGCTCAAGCAAAGTTCCATTGGAATCGACAATATTCGTTGTATAGCCCTGTGGCATAATGTCCTTTGCTGTGACTTCCGGTGTATTGTCAATCACTTTTTTTACATATATGCCAATTCCGGCTGCCCCAATGACGATCAAAAGCAGAAAACAAATAATGAGGGCTTTGAAAAAACGTACGCCGACTCGCTTCTTTTTCCTTTTCTTTTTAGAAGAAATTTGCTTTTTTCTTCTAGAAAGATTCGATTTTCCGTAATTCACGTATAATATCCTCCTTTATTGACTTCTATGATTATATCAAATTTACCGATGTAAATAAAGGTAAATTTGAAAAGTTCAAATTTTCCTGAAAATCTTAAGAAAAAATACAGTTTTATATAGAAAAGCATGGTATATTAAATAAAGAAATATTTTCAAATATTGTAAAAATACAAAAGGAATGGGAGACTGAAAAATGGAAATCTACCATACAATATATAAGGGCGGAAATGGAGAAATTGTTGAAAAGAAATCCAGATTTATTGCAGAAGTGCATCCGGTCACATCAGAAGAAGAAGCCATGGAGATTTTAGAGCAGACAAGAAAGCAGTACTGGGATGCGAGACATCATTGCTGGGCTTACATTATAGGAAGGAATCCGGCGGCAGAAAGAATGAGTGATGATGGAGAACCGGCAGGGACAGCAGGAAAGCCTATTCTGGAGGTGATCCGTGGGAGAGAACTGACGAATGTACTTGTAATTGTTACAAGATATTTTGGAGGTACGCTTCTTGGAACAGGTGGACTGGTCAGGGCTTATACAGCAGCAACGCTCGAAGGATTGAAGAACAGTGAGAGCATCGCAAGGATTCATGGAGTGAAACTTGGGATTGAGACGAATTATACGGATTTGGGGAAAATTCAATATCTGATTGCAAATCGAAATCTGGATCAATTAGAACCTGTTTACACAGATAAGGTTGAAATGACAGTGTTTGTTCCGACAGATGAGATGGGCAGCCTGCGGGCTGAACTGATGGAAGGGACAAACGGTCAGGTGGTTCTGGATGAAGAGACAACCTGTTGGTTTGCAAGGACAGAAGATGGAATTAAGATTTTTGATGAAGAATGATTCTCATAGAAGATGTTGTTTTGTGAGATAGAAAGGAACCCCTGCCGGAATATCTGGCAAGAGTTCCTTTCCTTTAAGTGTGTGTCATATAACATTCAATAAATCTACTTATACTGAATAGATATGTTCTATGAGAATTCTGGTTCGATCAGACCAAATGAACCATCTTTTCTTTTGTATACTACATTGACTTCATCAGTCTCGGCATTGGAGAATACGAAGAAGTTATGTCCGAGAAGTTCCATCTGAACACAGGCATCTTCTGGAAACATTGGTTTAATACCAAACTTCTTTGTACGAACGATACGGACTTCATCGTCTTCTGTTGTCTCTTCTTCTGAATCAAAGAATTCTTTTCTGAAGCTGTTACCTGATGGAGCATATGATGTAGGATGTCCCTGATTACGAGCAACCAGTTTGTTCTTATATTTGCGAAGCTGGCGTTCGATGATCTCTTCTACAAGATCAATGGAAACATACATATCATTGCTTGTCTGCTCAGAACGGATAATATTTCCCTTCACTGGGATTGTTACCTCAATTTTCTGACGTCCTTTTTCTACACTGAGCGTTACATTGATTTCTGTTTCAGGAGTGAAGTACCTTTCAAGTTTTCCTAATTTCTGTTCGATAGCATCCTTTAATCCCGGTGTTACCTCGATGTTTTTTCCGCTGATAATAAATTTCATGCTGCTCAACTCCTTTGTTCAAATTATACAGAAGAATGATTAGATTACTTCTGTATCATGGTTATATTATAACATGAAAAAGATTTTCTGTATACAATAAATCGTCCTAAAATTATGAAAATTTTCAAAACTTTAGGACGATTTTAAAATTATCAGATAATTAATGAATGCTATTTTGAACAGCGAGCATAAGTTTCAAACACGAATATTATTTATTGATCGTGCTGCGTTTTCTCATTCTGGAATCCAGAATCTTTTTGCGGATACGCAGATTTTCCGGTGTTACTTCAAGAAGTTCATCGGTATCAATAAAGTCAAGTGCCTGTTCGAGGCTGAGAACACGCGGAGGTGTCAGACGAAGTGCTTCATCTGCGCTGGAAGAACGTGTGTTAGTAAGATGTTTTGTCTTACATACGTTCAGTTCGATATCTTCAGCTTTACCATTTTGTCCGATAACCATACCGGAATATACTTTCTCACCGGCTCCGATGAAGAGAGTACCACGCTCCTGAGCACTGTACAGACCATAAGTTACGGATTCACCTGTCTCAAATGCGATCAGGGATCCCTGCTTACGATACTGGATATCTCCTTTGTATGGTGCATATCCTTCAAAGCTTGTGTTGATGATACCATTTCCTTTTGTATCCGTCATGAACTCACCACGGTATCCGATCAGTCCACGTGCCGGGATAAGGAATTCGAGACGAGTATATCCACCGTTTGACGGAGTCATGTTGCGGAGTTCACCTTTTCTCTGACCGAGTTTTTCAATAACAATTCCAGTGAACTCATCAGGAACATCAATATAAGCAAGCTCCATAGGCTCAAGTTTCTTGCCATTTTCATCTGTGTGATACAGAACTTCAGCTTTACTTACTGCAAACTCGTATCCTTCACGACGCATGTTTTCAATAAGAACAGAAAGGTGAAGCTCACCACGACCGGATACTTTGAAGCTGTCTGCATTTTCTGTCTCTTCTACTCGAAGGCTGACATCTGTGTTCAGCTCACGGAAAAGACGGTCACGCAGATGACGGGATGTAACGAATTTACCTTCCTGTCCTGCAAACGGGCTGTCGTTTACGATAAACTGCATGGAGATTGTTGGCTCAGAAATCTTCTGGAACGGAATGGCTTCCGGATTCTCAGGAGAGCAGAGAGTATCTCCGATGGAAATATCTGTGATACCTGATACAGCAACAATAGATCCGATTGTAGCTTCTTTTACTTCTACACGGTTCAGTCCGTCGAATTCATAGAGTTTACCAATTTTTACACGCTGCTGTTTGTCAGGATCATGATGGTTTACAACAACCATATCCTGGTTCACGGAAATTGTACCGTTTTCTACTTTACCAACTCCGATACGACCAACATATTCATTGTAGTCGATCGTGCTGATCAGCATCTGGGTCGGAGCTTCCGGATCACCTTCCGGAGCAGGAATGTAGTCAAGGATTGTCTCGAACAGTGGTTTCATATCCTGTTTCTCGTCAGAGAGATCAAGGACAGCAACACCAGCTTTTGCAGAAGCATATACAAAAGGACACTCAAGCTGCTCATCTGAAGCACCAAGATCGATAAAGAGTTCAAGAACCTCATCAATTACGGCATCCGGTCTTGCTTCCGACGGTCAATCTTATTGATACATACGATAACAGGAAGTTCCAGCTCAAGTGCTTTTCTCAGAACGAATTTTGTCTGAGGCATAGCACCTTCAAATGCATCAACAACAAGTACAACACCATTTACCATCTTAAGAACACGTTCTACTTCTCCACCGAAGTCAGCATGTCCAGGTGTGTCAATGATATTGATCTTAACACCATTATAATGAACGGCAGTATTCTTAGAAAGGATTGTAATTCCACGTTCACGCTCAATGTCATTAGAGTCCATGACACGTTCTTCTACTTCCTGATTCTCACGGAATACACCGCTCTGTTTTAAAAGCTCGTCAACCAGAGTTGTCTTACCATGGTCAACATGGGCGATAATTGCAACATTTCTCACATCTTCACGTTTTGTTTTCATAATCTAAACACTCTTCCTTAATTATACAAAAAATATTTATCTGTAACATAACTTCATTATTTTATCACAAAAAATGAAATTTACAAGAAAAAGTTTGAATTCGATTTTAAGTACGAAAAAGGTCGAATGTTTTTTCTGTAAAAAATAGTTCTATTTCATTACAATAAGACATACATTAGGTAATGACTTAAAATACCAGCCAGAGGAAGGGAGAATTATAAATTATGTCAGATAAGATTATTGAAAACAACCAGGTGACAGTTATAGGAGAGGTGGTATCAGAGTTTACATACAGCCATGAGGTCTTTGGAGAAGGTTTCTATATGGTAGAACTTCTTGTAAAGCGGTTAAGTAACTCTTGTGACCGGATTCCGGTCATGATATCAGAACGTCTCATTGACGTAACACAGGATTGCCGTGGAGAATATTTAATGGTGTCTGGTCAGTTCAGATCCTATAATCGTCATGAGGAGACAAAAAACAGACTGGTTCTTTCTGTGTTTGCGAGAGAAATAGAATTTATCGAGGAAGAACCGGATGGAGCAAGAACAAATCATATACTTCTTGAAGGATATATGTGTAAGCGTCCGGTCTACAGAAAAACACCTCTTGGAAGAGAAATTGCAGATATTCTGCTGGCAGTGAACAGACCGTATGGAAAATCTGATTATATTCCATGTATCTGCTGGGGGAGAAATGCAAGATATGCTTCAAACTTTGATGTAGGGGAACATGTCAGAATATTCGGAAGAATCCAAAGCAGAGAGTATGTGAAGAAATTGTCAGAGACACAAACAGAGACAAGAATCGCATATGAGGTCTCCGTCAGTAAACTGGAGTGTGTGGAAGAATTCTAAGGGTGGATTGTTTCATTATTTAAAACTTTGTGAAAAGGATATCATATATTGAGATAACAACTCAAATGTGATATTCTTTTTTATATGATATTTCGGAAAATAAGAGTGTGATGAAAGAAAAAACAGGTAATGCTGATAGAAAGTAGTTCTGAAAAATCATGGAATACTTGAGGTTTCATACAGGAGGAAGATACAGATGGTTAAGATATTAATGCACGGATGCAACGGAAAAATGGGACGCATGATCACAGAAATTGTGAAGAATGAAGAAGATGCAGTGATTGCGGCAGGTGTCGACAAGTTCACAGGAATTCCAAATGATTATCCGGTATTTGAGGAGATCACACAGTGTGATGTGGATGTAGATGTAGTGATTGATTTTTCCAATGCGGGAGCAGTGGATGAATTGTTAGATTACTGTGTGAAGAAGAGTCTTCCGGTTGTTCTTTGTACAACAGGGCTTTCAGACGAACAGTTAAAGAAGGTAGATGAGTGTTCTGAGAAGATTGCAGTTCTTAAGTCTGCGAATATGTCAATGGGAATCAACCTATTACTGAAACTTTTGAAAGATGCTGCCAAAGTACTTGCACCGGCAGGCTATGATATTGAACTTGTTGAGAAACACCATAATCAGAAGCTGGATGCGCCAAGCGGAACGGCACTTGCATTGGCAGACTCTATTAATGAAGCAATGGGAAATGAATACGAGTATGTATATGACAGAAGTCAGGTGAGAAAGAAGCGAGACGTAAAGGAAATTGGTATTTCAGCAGTTCGTGCAGGAACAATCGTAGGAGAACATGAGGTGATTTTTGCAGGAACAGATGAAGTGATTGAATTTAAACATACTGCATATTCAAGAAGCGTATTTGCCAAAGGTGCAGTTGAGGCAGGAAAGTTCCTTGCGGGACAGCCAGCCGGCATGTATGACATGGGGGATGTTATTCAGTTTTAGTACTGGATGAATAATAGCCGGTAAACCGGCGGGAACAAGATCCGGTAAATAGATCCCGGTAAGGGGAAGATTTCGGGTCTGGAGGAGATTGTATATGGAAAATATGGAAAACCGTTATTTAGACAGGTTGTCGGATCTTTATCCGACAATTGCAGCTGCATCTACGGAGATTATTAATCTGCAGGCAATTTTGAACCTTCCGAAGGGGACAGAACATTTTCTGACGGATGTACATGGAGAAGATGAAGCTTTTTCTCATGTTCTGAGGAATGGGTCTGGTGCCGTGAGAAGCAAGATTGAAGATGTTTTTGGTAATACAATGAGTGTAAAGGACAAAAAAGCACTGGCAACATTGATTTACTATCCGAAAGCGAAGATGGAACAGGTGAAGCGGACTGAGTCGAATATGGATGACTGGTATCGAGTGAATCTGTATCGTCTGATAGAAGTAAGTAAGCGTGCAGCAAGTAAATATACAAGATCTAAAGTGAGAAAATCACTGCCGAAGGATTTCTCTTATGTGATCGAAGAATTGATTACCGAGAAAGCGGAAGTCAGTGACAAAGAGTCCTATTATAATGAAATTATATCTACGATTATCAGGATTGGACGGGCAGAAGAATTTATTGCAGCAATTTCAGAACTGATCCAGCGTCTGGTTGTGGATCATCTGCATATTGTCGGTGATATTTATGACAGAGGACCGGGACCGCATCTTATTATGGATAAGCTGCTGAAATATCATTCTGTTGATATCCAGTGGGGAAACCATGATGTTGTATGGATGGGAGCAGCGGCCGGACAGTTGGGCTGCATTGCAAATGTGATCCGTATCTGCGCCAGATATGGAAACCTGGATATTATAGAAGATGGTTATGGTATCAATTTGCTTCCACTGGCTACATTTGCTATGAGGATGTACAAGGATGATCCATGTACCTGTTTTAAATTGAAAGGTACTGACAGACCGGAATCTGATGAGATGCAGATGAATCTGAGAATACATAAAGCGATTTCAATTATCCAGTTTAAAGTAGAAGGTCAGATTATAGAGAGGCAGAAAGGATTCCATCTGGAGAATCGTGCGTTACTGCATAAGATTGATTATCAGAAAGGTACGATTAATCTGGAAGGAAAAGAATATAAGCTCCTGGATACAAATTTCCTGACAATAGATCCAAAGAACCCATATAAACTGACTTCTGAAGAGGAAGAAATTATGGATCGTCTGGTGCATGCTTTTGTGGGATGTGAAAAATTACAGGAACATATGCGTTTCCTTCTTGCGAAAGGTGGTTTGTATAAGGTATATAACAATAATCTGTTGTATCATGGATGTGTACCGTTAGATGCGAAGGGGAACCTGAAAGAAGTAGAAATTTTCGGAAAGAAATATCGTGGAAAGGCCTTGTATGATGTGTTGGAAAGTTATGTGAGAAAAGGATTTTTTGCATTGGATCCAAAGGAGCGGGAAGATGGAAAAGATACAATGTGGTATATCTGGCTACATCCGGACTCACCGTTATTTGGAAAGAACAAGATGGCGACCTTTGAAAGATATTTCCTTGCAGAGAAGGAAACACATGTAGAAAAGAAAAATCCATACTATGCCCTGCTTGAAAATGAGACAGTTGTGGATAATATCATGATAGAATTTGGATTGGATCCAAAAGAGGATACACACATTGTAAATGGTCATGTGCCGGTTAAGAGAAAAGATGGCGAGAGTCCGATCAAGTGTAATGGTAAAGTAATGGTTATTGATGGGGGATTTTCAAGAGCATATCAGAAAGAAACCGGAATTGCAGGATACACGCTGGTTTATAATTCGTATGGATTACTTTTGGTAGCACATGAACCATTTGAGTCTACAGAAGCAGCAATTAAGAAGGAAAATGACATTCATTCGGAGACAGTGGTAGTGACCAGAGTGAACGAGAGACGTCTTGTTGGTGACACCGACGCTGGAAGGAAATTAAAAGAACAGATCAAAGATCTTGAATGGCTGCTGGCGTCGTACAGAAATGGTCAGATTATAGAAAAACTGTAAATAATTGTTTATGCTGATATAGCCTCCGGCAGGATTGCAGAGGTGCGCAGTAGAAGTATGTCATGCAATTGCATGACGCGCACCTCGCAGCAAGAATGCCGAGGCATTCTTGAATTAGGACTGAAGATAGAAAGGATTACTAGAATGGAAAAAGACTTAAATCTTCCGGAAGGAACAGAAGTAACAGAACCGCTGAAAATCTATCTGAATGAGATTGGACAGATCCCTTTGCTGTCAGAAGAAGAGGAAAGGGATCTTGGGTGTAAAAGTGCTTCAGGAGATGAGGATGCAAGAAGAAAGCTGGAAGAGGGGAATCTACGCCTGGTGGTATCTCTCGCAAAACATTATACTGGAAGAGGGATTACACTCATGGATCTGATCCAGGAGGGAAATATTGGTCTCATGCATGCAGCAGAGAAATATGATTATACAAAGGAAAATCGATTTTCCACATATGCATCCTGGTGGATCAAAGAAGCAATGCAGCGGGCAATTGATCAGCAGTCACGAGAAATCCGTGTGCCGGTTCATGTTGCAGAGAATATGAAGAAAGTACAGAAAATTTCAAAAGATCTTCAGCAGAAATTTGGAAGAGAGGCTACACCGGAAGAGATAGCAGAAGAGATGAAGGATAAATCACCGGAATTTGTAAAAGAGATTTTGTCATATCTTCAGAATCCGGTTTCACTGGAAACTCCGGTAGGAGAAGATGGGGAGAATAATCTTGGTGATATGGTTGAAGATAAGGATGCAACGACGCCGGAAGATGCTATGAATCAGCTTGTGCAAAAAGAAGAAGTACAGGAATTGTTAGAGTCCCTTAATGATAGAGAACGTCAGGTGATCCGTTTGAGATTTGGTCTGGAAGATGGAAAAACACATACGTTGGAAGAAATCGGTGATGAACTGAATGTGACAAGAGAACGCGTACGCCAGATTGAAGCCAGAGCGATGGAGAAACTTCGCAGCAAAGCGACAAAACTGTAAAAAATTTCTTTTGAATAAATATTGAAAAATTGCAGATAGTAAAGACACAATATTTATTTGAAAGGAAGACAAAAAATGAGGAGAATAAGAAAATTGCTTGTCTGTGTGATGTGCGTACTGATGCTTTGCAGTCTCGCTGGTTGTGGAAACAACACAGGAACAGCGAATGACAATCTCAATGATGCGACATCCGGTGAAAACTATGATGGAAGTGGAGAAAATGGTAATAATACCGGAAATAATGCGGGAGACCAGAATGGAGATAGTATCCTAGATGACGCGGTTGACGATGTAACGGATGGCGTGGATGATGTTACAGACGATATCACAAATGGTGTCGATGATGCAGCCGATGATCTGACGCAGGAGAATGGCGTGCAGAACAAGATGCAGAATAACGAGTGATCAATATGCCGTAGGCCGGAAACGGAACTGCGGCATTTTTCTAAAAGAAGGAGAGACAGGATGAGATTCAGACCATGTATTGATATACATAATGGAAAAGTGAAACAGATTGTGGGCGGAAGCCTGAAAGATGAAGGAAATCAGGCCAGCACAAACTTTACGTCAGAACTGGATGCAGCATGGTATGCAAGACAGTATCAGAAAGATCACCTGAAAGGCGGCCATATAATTCTTTTAAATCCAGTTGGATCAGAATACTACGAGGCGACGAAAAAGCAGGCGATGGGAGCTCTGGCGGCATACCCGGGTGGAATGCAGATCGGTGGTGGAATTACAGCAGATAATGCACAGGAATATCTAGATTCAGGAGCAAGTCATGTGATCGTGACTTCTTATGTGTTTCAAGACGGGATTTTTCATGAAGAGAGACTGCAGAAATTAGTAAATGCAGTTGGCAAAGAACATGTGGTTTTAGATCTTAGCTGCAGAAGAAAAGATGGTAAATTTTACGTGGTTACTGACCGCTGGCAGAAGTTCACAGAACTTGCATTATCACACAAGGTGTTAAATGAGCTTTCAAAATATTGTGATGAATTCCTGATCCATGGTGTAGATGTGGAGGGGAAAGGTGCCGGAATGGAAACAGAATTAGTAAGGATGCTTGGAAGCTGGGACGGAATCCCAATTACTTATGCCGGTGGAATCGGATCGATGGAAGATCTGGAGAGATTTCGAAAAGAGAGTGACGGAAAAGTAGACTTTACAATCGGAAGCGCTCTTGATCTGTTTGGAGGAAAAATTCCATATGCAGAAGTTTGTAGTTACTGTTAATCACTCCGCTTGTAAATCCGCAGAATGTTAACACTCTATGAAGTTGTTGAATTCAAGAGCGGATAGTGATAGAATGTAGAACAGAGTGGAATTTCAGACCAAAATCAAAATTCAGAGAAGGAGTAATTGCGGAAATATGAATATTATAGAAAAGATTTTCGGAACTCACAGTGAGAACGAGCTGAAACGAATTTATCCGATCGTAGACCGCATCGAGGCACTGGGGCCGGAGATGGAGGCGCTTTCAGACGAAGAACTTCGAGGAAAGACAAAAGAATTTAAAGAACGACTGAAAGAGGGAGAGACTCTGGATGATATCCTTCCGGAAGCATATGCTGTAGTAAGAGAAGGTGCTTACAGAAGTCTTGGAATGCGCCATTATAGAGTACAGTTGATTGGTGGTATTATCCTGCATCAGGGACGTATCGCAGAGATGAGAACTGGTGAAGGTAAGACTCTTGTGTCCACACTTCCGGCATATTTGAATGCCTTGGACGGAAAAGGTGTTCACATCGTCACAGTTAATGACTATCTGGCGAAGCGTGATGCTGAGTGGATGGGAAAAGTACATGAGTTTTTAGGACTCAAAGTCGGTGTTGTTCTCAATGAGATGAACAATGACGAGAGACGAGAGGCTTATAATTGCGATATTACTTATGTAACGAATAATGAACTTGGATTTGATTATCTGAGAGATAACATGGTTATCTATAAAGAACAGCTGGTTCAGAGAGGATTGCATTATGCAGTTATCGATGAGGTCGATTCCGTTTTGATTGATGAGGCCAGAACACCTTTGATCATTTCCGGACAGAGTGGAAAGTCTACAGCTCTGTATGAAGCCTGCGATGTTCTTGCAAAACAGCTGGAACGAGGTGAGGCAAGCGGTGAATTTTCCAAGATGAATGCCATCATGGGAGAAGAAATCGAAGAGACTGGTGATTTCATTGTTGATGAGAAAGAGAAGACAGTTAACCTGACAGAAGATGGTGTGAAGAAAGTAGAGAAGTTCTTCCACATCGAAAACCTTGCTGATCCGGAGAACCTGGAAATCCAGCATAATATTATCCTTGCACTCAGAGCACACAATCTGATGTTCCGTGATCAGGATTATGTTGTAACTCCGGATGGTGAAGTTATGATCGTCGATGAGTTTACAGGACGTATCATGCCGGGACGTCGTTACTCTGATGGTCTGCATCAGGCAATCGAGGCGAAGGAACATGTGAAGGTAAGAAGAGAGAGTAAGACTCTGGCAACAATCACATTCCAGAACCTGTTTAATAAGTATGACAAGAAGAGTGGTATGACAGGTACTGCGATCACAGAGGAGAAAGAGTTCCGTGATATTTATGGAATGGACGTTGTTGAAATTCCGACAAACAAGCCGGTACAGAGAGTGGATCTAGAGGATGCTGTTTATAAGACAAAGAAAGAAAAATACGAAGCAGTTGTAGAAGCTGTTAAAGAAGCGCATGCAACAGGACAGCCGGTGCTGGTAGGTACAATTACAATTGAAGTATCCGAACTTCTCAGCAAGATGCTGAAGAAAGAGGGAATCAAGCATAATGTACTGAATGCAAAATATCATGAGCAGGAGGCTGCAATCGTAGCTGATGCCGGACTTCATGGAGCGGTAACGATCGCAACCAATATGGCTGGCCGTGGTACTGATATC
>OCPZ01001165.1_pt1 | contig 13633 bp, 13 predicted proteins | sample 1538881 | NCBI WGS metagenome assembly OCPZ01 (sample SAMN04571733, study PRJEB22368) | human gut metagenome | biome: human gut; material: stool | host: Homo sapiens | place: Luxembourg | collected 2013-01-11 | reverse complement strand
ATGCTCGAGCCGGTCGAAAAAGCGTCGTCAAGCTCGGCAAATTTGAACTCCCACGAGCACCACATGATTATCTCTTCGCAAAGGCGTGAGATGTGAACCATGAGTATCGAGCACGCCCCGAGCAGCTCGAGGCAGAAGTCTCTGTCCGATACGCCGTCGAGGGTGTTGGGCATATAGCCGTCAAAGCCGAGTGCCTTTGCGGTCATGGCGCGGTCGATGGGATATGTTGTCCCCGCGAGCGCACCCGAGCCGAGAGGGGAGAGGTTCATTCTTTCGGCGGCATCCTCAAAGCGGCCGAGGTCGCGGCGAAGCATCTCGATATATGCGCCGATGTGCGCCGAAAAAGTTATCGGCTGGGCGCGCTGGAGATGCGTGTAGCCCGGCATGATGCAGTGGGCGTATTCTTTAGCCTTGCCGTCGAGCGCAGCGATGAGCCCGTTTATGAGCTTTGTGACGCTCTGAACGTCTTTTCTCAAATAGAGTCTTATGTCAACGGCGACCTGGTCGTTTCTGCTGCGTCCCGTGTGGAGCCTCTTGCCCGCGTCGCCTATCCTCGAGGTGAGCTCGCCTTCTATAAAGGTGTGTATATCCTCGGCGTCGGGATCTATTGTCAGCTCGCCCGAGATGATATCGTTTCTGATATCCGAGAGCCCCGCAAGGATTTTTTCGCAGTCCTCATCGGAGATTATCCCCTTTGCGGCGAGCATCGATGCGTGGGCGATGCTGCCGTCTATGTCCTCGTTGAACATACGGCTGTCCGTTTTTATCGAGGAGTTGAAATCGTTGGTCTTTTTGTCGGCTTCCTTGCTGAAGCGTCCCGCCCAGAGCTTCATGCCTTTGCCTCTCTCTCTGCGTCGAGGATAGCCTTGACCTTTATGGGCAGACCGAAGAGATTGATGAAGCCCGCGGAATCCTTCTGGTCATAGACATCGTCCTCGTCGAATGTCGCAAAAGCTTCGCTGTAGAGTGAATAGGGCGAGGTGGTGCCCGCATTTATTATATTGCCCTTATAGAGCTTGAGCTTGACATCGCCCGTGACGCGCTCCTGAGTCTTGTCGACAAAGGCGGCGAGAGCCTCTCTGAGGGGAGTGAACCACTGACCGAAGTAGACGAGCTCGGCATAGCGCAGAGCGACCTGCTCTTTGTAGTGCATGGTGTCCCTGTCGAGGGTCAGAGTCTCGAGGACTTCGTGAGCCCTGTAGAGAATTGAGCCTGCGGGATTCTCGTAAACGCCCCTTGACTTCATGCCGACGAGGCGGTTTTCGACTATATCTGCAAGACCGACGCCGTTTTCGCCGCCGATTTTATTGAGCTTTTCAATCATCGTCACGCCGTCCAGCTTTTCGCCGTCAACGGCAACGGGAACGCCCTTTTCAAAGCTTATTGTGATATAGGTCGGCTTGTCGGGAGCCTGCTCGGGGGATTTGCCTATCTCAAGAAAGCCCGGCTTGTTATACTGCGGCTCGTTGGCGGGATTCTCGAGGTCGAGTCCCTCGTGCGAGAGGTGCCAGAGGTTTTTGTCCTTCGAGTAGTTTGTCTCGCGGCTTATCTTGAGCGGGATGTTATGCTTTTCGGCGTATTCTATCTCCTCCTCACGGGATTTGATGTTCCAGATACGCCAGGGAGCGATTATCTGCATATCGGGTGCGAAAGCTTTTATCGCAAGCTCAAAACGCACCTGGTCGTTGCCCTTGCCCGTGCAGCCGTGGCAGATGGCGTCCGCGCCCTCGGCCTTGGCTATTTCAACGAGTCTCTTTGCAATTAACGGGCGGGCAAAGGATGTGCCGAGCAGATAATCGCGCTCATATACGGCGCCCGCCTTCAGGGTCGGAAAGATGTAGTCCTCTACGAACTCCTTTTTGAGGTCCTCGATATAGAGCTTGGACGCGCCGGTCTTGAGCGCCTTCTCCTCGAGCCCGTCAAGCTCTGTGCCCTGGCCGACGTCCGCCGAAACGGCGATGACCTCGCAGTTGTTGTAGTTCTCTTTGAGCCACGGAATTATTATCGACGTGTCGAGTCCGCCGGAATAAGCGAGCACAACTTTCTTTATCTCTTTCATTTTCAAATACCTCCGTATTCAGTGTATGCATTAATTATACAGCGATTATTCAATAAATCAAGAGTAATATTCAAAAAATATGCAACTTCTTACAATGTAACAAAATGAGCGCCCCGCAGGACGCTCTTTTTGTAAAATTTTATTCACTTCAGCAGGAAGCCGACCTTTTTCATCACCTTGTTGAGCGTGCGCTCGGAGATTCGCTGGGCGGTCTCCGCGCCCTTTGCGGCGCACTCCGTGAGATAAGCCTTGTCGTTTATAATGCGGTTGAAGTTCTCGCGCACGGGAGCCAGCTCCTCTATGACTGCCTCGCCGACCTTTGTTTTGAAGTCGCCGTAGCCCTTGCCCTCGAACTCGCGCTCTATCTCGTCAAACGAAGCGCCGGTGCAGCAGGAGTATATGGACATCAGGTTGTTGATGCCGTCCTTGCCCTCGCCGTATCTGACGACGGCCTCGGAGTCCGTGACTGCGCTCTTGAACTTCTTCATGATGACCGACGGCTCGTCGAGAATGGAGACGGAGGCCTTCGGATTCGGGTCGGATTTGGACATCTTCTGCGTCGGATTCTGAAGCGACATTATTCTCGCACCGACCTTGCCTATAAACGGCTCGGGGAGGGTGAACGTGTTGCCGTATATGCCGTTAAAGCGCTCGGCTATGTCGCGGGTTATCTCAAGATGCTGCTTCTGATCCTCGCCGATGGGCACATAGTTTGCCTGATAGAGCAGAATGTCCGCCGCCATGAGCACGGGGTAGGCGAAGAGTCCGACGTTGACATTGTCCGCGTGCTTCTGGGATTTGTCCTTGAACTGGGTCATTCTCGACGCCTCGCCGAACTGGGTGTAGCAGTCGAGTATCCACGCCAACTGGGCGTGGGTGCTGACATGGCTCTGAATAAACACGACGCTCTCCTGCGGGTCGAGCCCTATCGAGAGCAGGAGCGCAAAGGCCTCCATGGTCTGACGTCTGAGCGTCGCGGGGTCCTGTCTTACGGTTATGGCGTGCAGGTCTGCCACGGCATAGACGCAGTCATAGTCCTCGCTCATCGCTTTCCAGTTGCGCAGAGCGCCGAGATAGTTGCCGAGAGTCGGAATGGCGGTCGGCTGTATTGCGCTGAGAACGCGCTGACGGCGTTCGGGAGTTTGATTTTCCATTATTTATTCTCCTCTCATTTCTTTAAGAACTCTGCCGAGGATTTTCATGCCCTCTGTTATCTTGTCGTCGGCAGGCGTTGAGAAATTCAATCTGACGGCGTTGCTCTTTCCGTCGACATCGGTCAAAAACGCCGTGCCGGGGACGAGCGCCACCATGTTCGCGGCGGAACGCTTGACAAATTCGAGCGCGTCGATATCCTCGGGCAGCTCGCACCATATGAACAGACCGCCCTCGGGACGGACATAGCTCACCGCGTCGCCCAGTTCGCTGTCTATCATGTCGCACATCAGATTGAGCTTCCTGCGGTAAATCTCTCTTATCTTTTCGATATGCTCGTCAACATCGTATCTCTTCATCCACTCGGCGACTACCATCTGCATAAGCTGCGTCGTGTGAACGTCGACGGCCTGCTTGCCGACGGTCATCTTTGCGGCTACCGGAGCGGGTGCAACGGTGAAGCCGATACGGATACCGGGCGCAAGGATCTTCGAGAAGGAGCCCGAATAGATTACTATTCCGTCCTCGTCGAAGCTCTTTATATTCGGAACATCCTCGCCCGCAACGCGGAGGTCGCCGTAGGGATTGTCCTCGAGAATCATAACGCCGTGAGCCTTTGCGAGCTCATAGAGCTTTTTGCGCTTTTCAAGCGACATTGTGACGCCTGCGGGATTCTGGAAGTTCGGAATAGTATATATCATTTTGGCGTTCGGGTTCTCGTCGAGAGCCTTTTCGAGAGCCTCGATATCCATGCCGTCCGCCTCCATGGGCACGCCGACGATTTTTGCGTTGTAGGAGCGGAAGCAGTTGAGCGAGCCTATGAACGACGGGCTTTCGCAGATAACAACGTCGCCCTCGTTGCAGAGAACCTTTGTGGAAAGATCCATGACCTGCTGCGCGCCGCTTGTGACTAAGACTGAGTCGAAGCTGCGGCCGATGTTATATTTTGACTTCATTCTCTCTCTTATCAGCCCGACGAGCTCGGGATAGCCCTCGGTCACGCCGTATTGGAGCGCCTCTATCGGGCGGGAGGCGAGAATGTCTGCGGTTATCTCCCGCACCTCGGTGACGGGGAACGCGTCGGGCGCGGGGTTGCCCGCTGCGAACGGGATCATGCCCGGCACGCCTGTCGCCTTTAATACCTCTCTTATGGCGGAGGGCTTGAGCGACGCTATTTTATCTGAAAAACGGTATTTCATATTATATCATCCTTTCCGGAGACGGTTATAACTGTATGTGACCTTTATAACATAAAAGTATATCACACGCTCCCGCTGTTGTAAATCAAAAAGTTTTGTGTTATCATAGCTCTATCAATTACGGGGAGGCAGAGCTGTGTTTAGCTATGCGATTTTTGATTTTGACGGTACGCTTGCCGATACGGGCGCGGGAGTGTTTGCCTCCGTGCAGTATGCCCTGCGCAGCATGGGCGAGCCGGAGCTTGACAGCGAGACGCTGAAATATTTTATCGGTCCTCCGCTCGAGACGAGCTTTTCGGTAAAGTGCGGGCTTGACAGCGAGCGCAGCCGCGAGGCGGTCGGGAAGTACCGCGAATATTATTCGACAAAGGGAATATACGAGCTGAAATTTTTCCCGAGCACCCTGTCCGCCCTGCGTGAAATTAAAGCGGCGGGAGTCAAAACGGCGGTCGGCTCGTCAAAGCCCGAGCTTTTTGTCAATCGCATTTTGGAGCATTTCGGCATATCCGAGCTGTTTGACTTCGTCTCCGGCGCAACCTTCGGCGAGCCGCACGCGGACAAGACCGTTATAATCACCCGCGCTGCAGAGGGGCTCGGCATAGAGAACCTCTCGGACGCCGTCATGGTCGGGGACAGGAGCTTCGATATAGACGGGGCGCACGGCGTGGGAATGAAGTGCATAGGCGTGCTCGAGGGCGGCTACGGCGACGAAAACGAATTCAAAACGGCAGGAGCGGACTGGATAGTCAACACTCTTGCCGATGCGAAAGATATAATATTGAAATGATTTAAAGACCGAGCAGTCTTGCGGCGTTTTGGCCGAGGATGAGCTCGGTCTCTTCTTCTTTGAGCCCTATAGAGCGGACAAAGGCGAGCTCGCGCCCGGTCGGGCTCCACGGGTTGTCCGAGCCGAACAGAACGTGCTCCGCGCCGAACGCCTCAACGCTCTCTTTAGCCCAGGGCGGCGGTACTGAGCCGGAGGAAAAAGCGGTGTCGATATATATTCCCGTTCCCCCGAGCAGCTCGGCAGCCTCTCGCCAGAGCAGAAAGCCGCCCATGTGCGCGGCTATGACCGGCGCGCCGCCGAAGCGGGGGAGTATCTTTTTGAGCATCTGCGGTGTGCAGTGGACTGGGTCGGGAACGCCGATATCAACTCCCGCGTGAAAGACCGTTATCATGCCGAGCGAGCCTATCTTCTCATATATCGGGAACATCCGCTCGTCGTCCGCGAAGAAGCCCTGATAGTCGGGGTGCAGCTTTATTCCCTTTATGCCCGCGTCGTGCAGCCTGTCAAGCTCGCTTATTTCATCCGGGCTCTCGAAATGCACGCTGCCGAACGGGATGAGAACGCTGTCGCCGAGCAGGGAGATTGCAAAGTCGTTGACCTTTTTCTGCTGATGGGCATTAGTGGCTATGTTGAGCACCGCCGCCCTGTCCGCGCCGCCCGAGAGCACGCTCTCTTTCAGCCCCGAAGCCGTGCCGTCGAAGGCGGGGCAGGGGTTGCCCGAGCGCAGGGCGAGCATGGGCATGGCTTTTTCGGCGAGCGGGTCGGGAAAGCAGTGGGTGTGCATATCTATAATCATAAAACAGAGTCTCCTTTCGATCCTTACATTATATTATAGCACCTTGTCGCGCCTTGACAATAGCAAAAAAATTGATATAATAAAATTTGATGCGGAAGCAGCCGCAGCACTAAAATGCCCGAAAGGCGGTTTTTTATGAAATACACAAAGGAAGATATACTCCGGATAGCAGACGAGGAGAATGTCAGCTTTATACGCCTGCAATTTACCGATATTCTCGGCTCGCTCAAGAATGTCGCAATAACCCGCAGCCAACTCGAAAAGGCACTCGACAACAAATGTATGTTTGACGGCTCTTCGATAGAGGGCTTCGTGCGTATAGAGGAGTCGGATATGTACCTGCACCCGGACTATGATACCTTTGTTATCTTCCCGTGGCGCACGTCTGAGAACCACAAGGTGGCGCGTCTTATCTGCGATGTCTACTGCTCGGACGGTACTCCCTTTGAGGGCGACCCGCGCTATGTCCTGCGCCGCGCGATAAAGAAAGCGGCGGATATGGGCTATTCGTGCAATGTCGGCCCCGAGTGCGAATTCTTCCTGTTCCATATCGACGAAAACGGCAAGCCCACCACCCAGACTCACGACCAGGGCGGCTATTTCGACCTCGGCCCCGTTGACCGCGGCGAGAACTGCCGCCGTGATATCTGCCTGGCTCTCGAGGAGATGGGCTTTGAGATAGAGGCGTCCCACCACGAGGTCGCCGAGGCGCAGCATGAGATAGACTTCAAATATGACGAGGTGCTTGCGGCGGCGGATAATGTTATGACATTCAAGTATGTCGTCAAGAGCATCGCCCAGGCACACGGACTCCACGCTACATTTATGCCCAAGCCCATATACGGCATCAGCGGCTCGGGTATGCACACGAATATTTCTCTGTTCAGCGCGGGCGAAAATGCCTTCTGCGATGAGAGCGACAGCCTGAATCTCAGCAAGACCGCCTACAGCTTCATCGCGGGCGTGCTCGAGCATATCCGTCCGATGACCCTCGTGCTCAATCCTCTTGTCAATTCGTATAAGCGCCTCGTGCCCGGCTATGAGGCTCCCGTATATGTCGCATGGTCCGCGCAGAACCGCAGCCCGCTTATCCGTATTCCCTCGGCTCGCGGCTTCGGCACCCGTATAGAGATACGCAGCCCCGACCCGGCCTGCAACCCCTATCTTGAGATGGCGTCCTGCCTTGCTGCCGGTCTTGACGGCATTGAGCGCGACCTGCCCGTTCCCGCGCCGACGGATGCCAATATCTACACCATGACCCCCGAGGAGCGCCTCGAGGCGGGAGTTCACTCCCTGCCCAAGTCCCTTGAGGATGCGACAAAGCTCTTCGCCGCAAGCCCGTTCATGAAAGAAGTGCTCGGCAGCCATGTCTACAATAAGTATCTGGAGGCTAAGCGCGAGGAGTGGAGAAGCTACCGCGCGAGAGTGTCGCAGTGGGAGGTTGACAGATACCTCGTCAAATATTGATTCGCGTTTGTTGAAAACGTAAATATTTGAAAAAAGCCTTGATATTATTGGGCTTATGTGTTAAACTGTTTATTGTAGGAATGTAAACTTGACGAAAGAGTGGGGTGACCCGCTCTTTCCTTTATGTTAGGGACTTTTATAAAAAAGGAGATGTGTCTGTGGCAGCCAAAGGCAAGGGCGGCAACACCGTAGCCGCCGTTTGGGAGATAGCGGCTCCTATAGCGGAGCAGCTTGGGCTCTCCATTTGGGATATCCGCTTCCAGAAAGAGGGAGTTTCGTGGTATCTCAGAATATATATAGACAAGGAGGGCGGCGTAGGCATAACCGATTGCGAGAACTTCAGCCGCGCCGTTGACGGCCCTCTCGACGACGCCGACCCGATAGAACAGAGCTACTATCTTGAGGTCTCGTCCCCCGGTATCGAGCGTCAGCTCACCCGCGACGAGCATTTCAAAAAGTACATCCGTCCCCGCGACGGCGAGCGCGAATTCAAGGGCACTCTCGAAAGCTACGACAACGGCATGATAACCGTCAAAGCCCCCGACGGCAGCGGGATATGCTTTGAAAAAAAAGAGGTCAGTTCCGTCAAGCTTTCCGATGACGAGTAAAATCGCGCATAGCTGCGTTGTGAGAACCGTGCCCGCTCGGTCACGTACACACGTACGCTCCCTCGCGTGCAGAACCTCACGCCTTGCTCTGCACAATTTTCCTTCGTCATCTGCCTGTTTCGATAATGGGTAAAATCGCGCATAGCTGCGTTGTGAGAACCGTGTCTGCTCGGTCACGTACCCGCGTACGCTCCTTCGCGTGCAGAACCTCACGCCTTGCTCTGCACAATTTTCCTTCGTCATCTACCTGATTCAATGACGAGTAATTTCGCGCGATACTGCGTTGCACGAACCTTGCGAATTTCGGTCACGTACCCGCGTACGCTCCCTCATTCGCAGAACCGTGCGCCTTGTCTCGCACAAAATTCCTTCGTCATCTGCCTGATTCGATGACGGGTAATTTCGCGCGATACTGCGTTGCACGAACCCTGCAATTTCGGTCACAACTGTAGGGGCGGATATCATCCGCCCGCGAATCAGGTGAGCTTGACTGCGACAGTCGGTTTGCTGTCCCCGGCGCGCCGTGCGCCGCTTTAAATAAAAAATTCACTTAAAAGGATTGATTTGGAAAATGAATAAAAAAGAAAAAAATGAGGAAAGCAAGAAGAACAAGGAATTCTTCGAAGCTGTGAAGCTGCTCAGCAAGGACACCGGCGTCACCGTTGACGCGATGTGCGAGAGCATTCAGAATGTCCTCATCGGCGCGCTGAAAAAGGAATACAACAACAAGGACATCGTGTTCTGCGATGTGGACGCCGAAAAGGGCGAGTTCCGCGTTTATCTGCGCAAGACTGTCGTATCGGAGATATCCGACCCCGACACCGATCTGCTCGTCGAGCAGGCTCAGCAGTATAAGAAGGGCGCCGTGGCCGGCGATATAGTCGAGATACCCGTCGAGACCGCCAAGGTCAGCAGGATAACCGCCGAAAAGGGCAAGCATATGCTCCGCCAGGCTATCCGCGAGGCGGAACAGGGTCAGCTCCGCAGCGAGCTTGAAAGCCACAATCAGGAGATTATCACCGTCACCGTCCAGCGCGTTATCCCCGAGTCGGGCGATGCGGTCGTCAGCCTCGGCAAGACGGAGGCTCTGCTCTACAAGAGCGAACAGCTCCCCGACGAGGTTCTCAAGCCCAACGATATCATCAAGGTCTTTGTCGCGGGCGTGCGCAGCACCGATAAAAACACCCGCGCCACCATTTCGAGAACTCATCCCGGTCTTGTCAGGAGACTGTTCGAGGAGGAGGTTCCCGAGATATTCGACGGTACCGTTGAGATAAAGGCAGTCGCCAGAGAGGCGGGCTCCAGAACTAAGATGGCCGTTTACAGCGCAGACCCGGATGTTGATCCCGTCGGCGCCTGCATAGGCCCGCGCGGCGCGCGTGTCGGCAAGATAGTCGACCTGCTCGGCGGCGAGAAGATAGATATAGTTAAGTACAGCGATGTGCCCGAGGAGTTTATCGCGGCTGCCCTTGCCCCCGCCGATGTCGTTGACGTCACGGCGAGGAGAAGGTCTGCCGCGTCAGAGTGCCGGACAGCCAGCTCTCCCTCGCTATCGGCAACAAGGGTCAGAACGCCCGCCTTGCCGCCAAGCTCACCGGCTGGAAGATAGATATAAAGCCCGAGAGCGGCATTGAAGAGCCGACAATAAACTTCGATATATAAGACTTATTACTTTTTGAAAGGCAGGTGAGCGGTGTGAAGCAGAAGAAGATACCGCTGCGCAGATGCAACGGCTGCAACGAGATGAAGCCGAAAAAGGAACTCGTCAGAGTGGTGCGCAGTCCGGAGGGCGAGGTTTCGCTCGACCTCACAGGGAGAAAGCCCGGCAGGGGCGCTTATGTCTGCCGCAGCGCGGACTGCCTTAAAAAAGCGATAAAGTCCCGCCGCTTTGAGCGCGAGTTCAACTGCGAGATCCCTCGGGAGGTCTATGACCTGATGGAAAAGGAGATGGACGAAGGTGGAAAATGATAAGGCGCTTTCCATGCTCGGCATCTGCCGCAGAGCGGGGAAGCTGAGCTGCGGACATGACGCCGCGCATACGGCGATAAAGCACGGTCACGCTATGCTGTGCCTGCTCTCGTCCGACGCATCCGAGAGGCTCTGCGAGGAGTTTGAACGCGCTTGCGGCAGCGAGGGACGCTCAGTCCCGATAATAAAGACCGGATACACCATGCAGGAGATAGGCCATGCGACTTCGCTGCGCTCCGCGGTGCTTACGGTCGACGACAGGGGATTTGCGTCCCGCATACAAACATTACTTAACATCGCCTATGGGGAGGATAATGTATGATAAATACCAAATATCGCGTCCGTGACGTTGCAAAGGATCTGGACGTCAAGACAAATTACGTCACCGAGCTCATTGAAAAGAGCTTCGGCGGCGCGAAAAAATCCTCGATGACGGCTCTCGAATCCGACGAGCTTGATTTGCTGTTCGACACCGTGACAAAGGAGAACGCCGTCGACAGCTTCGATGAATATTTTGCTCTCAAGAGTAAGAAGGAAGCCCCCGAAATGAAGGAGGAGGCTCAGCAGCCCGAGCAAAAGAGCGAGGAGAAGAGCGCGGAGAAGAAGGAGGCGGCGAAGCCCGCACAGAAGTCCGCGCCCGCAAAGGAAGCAAAGCCCGCCGCAAAGACCGAGAAACCCGCCGCAAAGGCGCAGACTCAGGCGGCGAAGCCGGCAGAGGATAAGCAGCCCAAAAAGAAGAGCGACAAGCCCATGCAGTCGCGCACAAAGGGCGAGCGCAGAACGGTTGACACAAGAGCCGGCAATGTCGAGCTCGACAAGTACAACGAGCGCTACGAGAACATCGCTCCCGCCAACAACGGTATGCAGAGCGATAAGTCCGTCAACAAGCAGAAATTAAAGCAGCGCTCCACGCAGTACCGCAAGCAGGGTATGCGTTCCTCGCGCCGCGAGACAGAGGCTCAGCGTCTCGCTCGTATAGCGGCGGCGCGCGAAGAAGCCGCAGATAGTCGTAAAAATCCCCGATGAGATAGTTGTCTCCGACCTTGCCGCCATGCTCAAGATGACTGCGGCCGAGGTTGTCAAGAAGCTGTTCTCGCTCGGAGTTATGGCGACTGTCAATCAGGTTATTGACTACGACACCGCGGCGATAGTCGCAACCGAGCTCGGCGCAAAGGCCGAGAAGGAGGTCGTTGTCACGATAGAGGACAGGATAATCGACGACTCCGACGACTCGGCGGAGGATCTTTCTCCGAGAGACCCGGTCGTTGTTGTCATGGGTCACGTTGACCACGGCAAGACCTCGCTCCTTGATGCCATACGCCACACCGATGTCACCGCCACCGAGGCGGGCGGCATTACCCAGCATATCGGCGCATACAGAGTTGACCTCAACGGTCAGAAGATAACCTTCCTTGACACCCCCGGCCACGCGGCGTTCACCTCGATGAGAGCGCGCGGCGCGCAGGCTACGGATATCGCGGTGCTCGTCGTCGCTGCGGATGACGGAATCATGCCGCAGACCATTGAGGCCATAAACCATGCGAAGGCCGCCGGCGTTGACATAATCGTTGCCATAAACAAGATGGATAAGCCCGGCGCCACGACCGACCGCATCAAGCAGCAGCTCACCGAATACGAGCTGGTCCCCGAGGAGTGGGGCGGCGACACTATTTGTGTGCCCGTTTCGGCGCTCACCAGAATGAATATAGATAAGCTCCTCGAGTCGATACTTCTTGTTGCCGAGATGAAGGAGCTCAAGGCGAACCCGAACCGCGCAGCCAAGGGTATCGTTATCGAGGCGCGCCTTGACAAGAACAGAGGCCCCATAGCCACTCTCCTTGTCCAGAACGGTACGCTTCACTCCGGCGATATCATAGTCGCCGGCACCTCCGTCGGCCGCGTCAGAGTCATGGTTGACGACAAGGGCAGAAAGGTCAAGGAGGCAGGCCCCTCCGTGCCCGTTGAGATAATGGGTCTTGCGGAGGCTCCGCAGGCGGGCGACGCATTTGACGCCGTCAGCGACGAACGCCTTGCAAGAGAGCTTGTTGAACAGAGAAAGCAGAAGCAGAAAGAGGAGCAGTTCAAGTCCTTTGAAAAGGTCACTCTCGAAAACCTCTTCTCCTCCCTCAAGGAGGGCGAGCTCAAGGAGCTCAACATCATCGTCAAGGCCGATGTTCAGGGCTCGGTCGAGGCTGTTAAGCAGAGCCTTGAAAAGCTCTCGAACGACGAGGTCAGGGTTAAGATTATCCACGGCGGCGTCGGCGCCATAAACGAGTCCGACGTCATGCTTGCAAACGCGTCCAATGCGATAATCGTCGGCTTCAACGTCAGACCCGACCCGGTCGCGGCGCAGAATGCCGAGCGCGACGGAGTCGATATCCGCTGCTACAGAATAATCTATGACTGCATAGACGAGATAGAGGCCGCCATCAAGGGAATGCTTGCTCCGAAGTTCCGCGAGGTTCAGCAGGGCAGAGCGGAGGTTCGCCAGGTGGTCAAGATTTCCTCCGTCGGCAATATCGCCGGCTGCTATGTCCTCAGCGGCAAGGTGACAAGAAACTCGAAAATTCGCGTTGTGCGCGACGGTATTGTTATCACCGAGGATGAGATTTCCTCCCTGCGCCGCTTCAAGGACGATGTCAAGGAGGTTGCGCAGAACTTTGAGTGCGGCATAGGACTTGCAAAGTTCAACGATATTAAGGAGGGCGATATCTTCGAGGCGTTTACTATCGAAGAGTATCGCGACTGATATGGCAGGATACAGAATTGACAGAATATCCGAGGATATAAAAAGAGAGATAGTTGCCGTCATGCGCGAGCTGAAGGATCCGCGCGTGCAGGGCAAGCTGCTCACCGTCGTCAAGGTCGAGGTCAGCTCCGATGCATCGTTTGCCAAGGTTTTCGTAAGCTCGATGAGCGGAATAGACGACGCCAAGACGGCAGTCAAGGGACTTGACAGCGCCATGGGCTATATCCGCCGCGAGGTCGGACACAGATTGGGCCTGCGCAAGACTCCGGAGCTTAAATTTGTCGCCGACGACTCGATAGAGCACGGCATGAATATCGCCCGTATGCTCGATGATCTGAAGGAAGATGAAGATGCGAATTGACATTGCGCGCGCGGCCGAATTGCTGCGCGAAAACGATGATATACTCGTGCTGTGTCACGCCAATCCGGACGGAGACACGCTCGGCTGCGGCTATGCGCTGATGCATATGCTGCAGTCGCTCGGCAAGCGCTGCCGGCTCGAATGCGCGGACGAGATAGCCCCGAAGTATAGCTTTATGCTTGAGGGGCTTGCCGACTGCGGCGATTTTGAGCCGAAGTTTATAACAGCCGTAGATGTGGCGGATATAAAGCTGCTCTCCGACGCGTCGGCCGAGAAGTACGGCGGCAGGGTTGACCTGTGCATCGATCATCACGGCTTGAACACCGAATACGCGAAGGCGTTCTGTGTTGACGCTTCGGCCGCTGCGTGCGCGGAGATGCTTTGCCCGCTCGCAGACGAGCTCGGAGTCGAGATAACCCCCGCGATTGCGAACTGCCTCTACACGGGCATTTCGACCGACACGGGCTGCTTCAAGTTTTCGAACACG
>OCPZ01001124.1_pt1 | contig 14077 bp, 9 predicted proteins | sample 1538881 | NCBI WGS metagenome assembly OCPZ01 (sample SAMN04571733, study PRJEB22368) | human gut metagenome | biome: human gut; material: stool | host: Homo sapiens | place: Luxembourg | collected 2013-01-11 | reverse complement strand
CCGAGCTCGGGATAGGCGGCTATGGCCGCCGAGGTGTGTCCCGGCATTTCGATTTCGGGGACGATTTCAATGTGCCGTTCGGCCGCAAAGTCTACGATTTCCCGTATGTCTTCTCGGGTATAGTAACCGCCATGAATGTTGACATCGTAGAGGGGACTGTTCCAACCTCCTATTTGGGTGCTGTCCCGATATGCTCCTATCTGGGTGAGTCGCGGATATTTTTCGATTTCGATGCGCCACCCTTGATCGTCGGTGAGATGCCAGTGGAATTTATTCATTTTCAAATAGGCCATCTCTTCCAGAAGTTGCTTTACGACGACTTTCCCTTTGAAATGGCGTGCTTCGTCGAGCATAAAGTCTCTCCATTCGTATTCGGGTTTGTCGAATATTTCCATGCAGGGTATGGCCAGTCTGTTTTGTGCCGCTAGCTGCCGTAACGTTTGGATTCCGTAAAAAACGCCGGCATTTTCAGCTCCTTCGATGACGATCGAATCAGCCGAAATGTTCATGCGGTATCCTTCGGCTCCCAGCGATTCTTTGAGTTTTCGGTTCGTGATTAGGAATATATTGTTGTCGCCTCGTTGTTCGTGGAGGTTAATATTGATATCTTCTTCTATATAATGTTTTAACAGCCGGGCGTTATTCTTGTCGCTGAGGTTGATAATGCCTGTTTTTGCGGTGAGGGCGAAATATCCTTCCCGCATCTCTATCGATCGGGGATATGGGATTAATAACGGTTGTGCCGTAGCCGTCACCATATACAAGAAGTTGATTACTAAAAAAATAAGTTTTTTGTTCATGAGGTAAGACTTAATTTAGTTCGATCCATTTACACCCGAGAACCGATTTCGCGCGAATCTTTTTGCCGGTCGCCTGTATGGAAATATTTGTTTTTCGGGCGGTATTCAAGTGTACCTTAGAGATGATGGCTTCATCGGGTATAATATGCAAAGTGCCGTTTTTCTTGTGAACCTGACAATTGTAAGCCAGAATAGAGCCGTCTTTTCGTATGAGGACATAGGCTGATGTGAGAGCGCACTCTTCCATGACTTTGAAAATTTCTTGAACCGTATTGTCTCCGGCTCCTCCTCTTTCTTTAAATTGACAGATTGTATTTTCATCGTCGGGGCGCAACCACGGACTTATCATATCTAAATATTGTTCTCCCACGATAGAGTCAACGACTAATCCGTGGTGTTTTTGCTCGGGATTTTCTACATATAGTTTGGCTTCTATATAGGGGTCGGGAATGAATCCCCAGCGCAAATGACCGTCTTCTCTCATGATTTGGGCGCAGGCCCCGAGCGTGTCCATGAAATCGGTTAGATAAAATTCTTCACCGGTCAGCAGATACAAGTAGTAAGAGGCGTAGATTTTCCATGCCGTCCAGCCATGCGGAGAGTTCATGGCTTGATTGGGAATAAAGTAAACGTCGAGAGCTTCCCAGTATCGCAGTGTGGCTCCCCTCATGCGGCAATCGGGGATTAATAATTGTTCAAGACATTTATGTTTGTCCATCAGATATCGGGCGGCTTCGCTGTATTTCTTCTGCTGTGACGGTTCGGTAGTTTGCAATCCATACATGCCCAATTGCAGGGCGCTGCAAGTGATCATGCCGTCTTCGAAAGTCATGTCGCCTTCGGTCTCTATGTCGTCGAGCCGTCCGCACAAATCGTCTACGGCTTTTCGGGTCGAGTTTAAATGTCGTTCGTGGCGTTCTTTCCAAACGGGATTCGCGATGAGCTTTTCTTCGGCGGCCACCAATTCGAGCATCGATTTGGCTGTATAGATAACAGCCGTGTAATGAGTTCCTTGCGAGCGATAAACTCCGTCGGGCCCTTGTATTTTATCGGAACAGAGATAATCTGCGATGTGGGCGGCTTTTTCCAAGTAATGTTTTTCTCCCGTATATTCCCATAGGTCGACCAGCATTCCCATTAGGGCAGAGAAATTTTGTATGCGGTGAGGCAGTGATTTCGGGTTAGGCAGCCATGTGGTTGTGTCGATAATTAGAGGCAGAGTGTTGTCGAACCGTTCTTGCAAGGCGTTGTCTTTTGCCGTGTCGGGGAAATGTTTTGCCGCAAGAAAGGCGGTGTAGTATCCGTAAAATGTTTCACAGGCGTTGGAGAATAAGGGTTGGTTCTCGGCTACGAAGTCTCGGGCATTTTTCATGTACCACGACCACGGTTGCCGAACGAATATGCGGGCTTCTGCCGTTTTCCCCGATCGGGTTGTCGCTGTGATTTTATACTCTCCTTTTTGAGTCGGGCGGAAACAGGTCGTGTACAGATTGCCTTTTTTGTCGGTCGTAAGGCTTTTTTGATTTTTTATGCCGGGGCCTTTTATCGCGATACTTATCGAGTCGGTCGAATACCCCTGTACGGATATGCTTTCTTTCGATGTTATGGTGTAGCGGTCACACTCGATCATGGGAACAGCAGCCCATTCCGAAAGTTTCGATTTTACTTCGGGAAGGGACTGTATTTGTCCCATGTGTATATGCCAGCATTTCGTCTCTCCGGGAGCCAGCTCCGTTAAGTTCTGGGGATGCCTTTCCGGCAGAGGTAAACAATGTAGCATATCTAAACTGGCAGTTCTTATTTGATGTCCCCATTTCCATTTAAGCCAACCCTCGTAAATGTAGTTTATGGTGTATGAGGCAACCGGTTCGGCCGTTGTAAAACCGAATATGGTTTGTTTCGGAGACATGAAATAGCCCCATGCGAAGTCTTTTTCACAACGTAGCAGAGTGGGGAAAAATTTAGTGTCCCATTGAGGGTAGGCGTGCATTTCACTATCGATACCGAGAATCAGCCTGCTTTGTTTCGGAGCGTATGGTGTACTCCCCGTGTTGGTCATGGAGCATTTGACGATGAGATGGTCTTGCGCCGGGACGTACGAGATATTGTATAAAATGTGGCCTTTTTCACCGATAAACGATCCCGGATTTTTTTTATCGTGAGCCAGCATGATACCCAAGCCGGTCCGGCCATTCGGTCGTGGCGAAAGGGTATGGTTTTCCATACGCCATGTTCCCGAAATTCATATCGGTCTACTGTACCGTCCGAAAGACGAATAAAGGCTTTCCAGTTTTCTCTTTCGATGATATATTCTTCTCCGCTTTGCTTAGCAAAAACATTGAAAGAGAATAGAATACCGAGTAGTAAAATGAATCTTAACGGATAAACCGAACGGCAAATAGTAACTGTTTTGAGCATGGTTTTAGGTATGAAACGGGTAATTAGACAAATTGGATTTGTCTATTACACCAATAAATATCGAATGTGTTTATTGAAATATTTCTATTTCGTTTTTACGGATTTTATAGTGGTAGTTAAATTTGTTTGTGGCAGCCATGATATTCATAATTTCATCGATATTGTTCGATTCGATAATGAAGTCGCCGTAGAATATCATTTTTTTCAGGGTCTCGTCTTTAATGGTAATATTCACATCGAATGCTCGTTCCAAAGCCAAAGCGATGGTTTCCATGTTTTCCTCGTCGAAATACAGGTGACCGTTTATCCACGCGCTTGTATTTTCTGCCGCTATGGTCTTTAATGTGGTTTTTTTGTTTTGTTTGTCGTATTGTGCTATCTGATTCGGTTTTAATATCGTGCTTCCAAGAGAATCGTATAGCATCACCGAACCTTCTAACAATGCGACTTTGATATTCGGATCTTCTGGATAATTTTTGACATTGAATTTTGTCCCTAAGACCTCTACTTTTATATCGTCCGATACGACCTGAAACGGGAGATTTTTGTTTTTGCTGACCTCGAAGTATCCCTCTCCGCATAGCGTGACATCGCGGTTGTTGATACCGAAGTTGTTGTCATATAATAGTTTTGAATCGGCATTGAGCCATACCGATGTTCCGTCCGGGAGAGACAGTTTTAATTTCGATCCTCGTGGAGATTCTACCGAATAGGATAGTGTTTGATCGGAGAGTCTTTGATTCCCAGTAAAGTACATTACTCCTATTCCTGCAAAGAATGCAATAATGATACATGCCGCTATATAAAAAATCCGATTCCAATTTGGACGTGAGATATAAATGTCTTGTTCTTGGTTTTTTTGAGCGATCCGGTCTTTGAATTGTTGAAAAGCCCGGTCTTTTAATTTATCGAAGTTTTTCTTTTCGTAAATGCTGGAAATCAGCCAAATTTTTTGTATTTCCGAAAAATAGGCTTTGTTGTCTTCATTTTCGTCAATCCATTCTTTCAATACCTTTAAATCGGTAGAAGATATTGTCCGATTCAAAAATGAAAGAATCAGATTATTTATGTGCTCGGTATGTATGTCGGCTCTCTTCATATTCAAAGGAAAGACAGATGTTTTTTTTCTTTGGGGTAGTCTGTATGAGCGGTTTTAAATAATTTTAAGTATTTAGGAAATCTAATAGTTTCTTTATAGTGTTACAATAAAGTTCATTCGATAATAGAAATAATAAAAGTACGACAAGGTAGTCTTTTAATTCTGTTCTCAGTTTGGATAGGGCATTCTTGATATGATATTTTACAGTATTAACGGATATATTCATTTGGGATGCTATCTCTTCGTATTTCATATCGTGATAACGGCTCAATATAAAAGCCGTTCGACACTCGTCTGGAAGTGTATGGATAGCAGATTTTATCGTTTTTTCAAGTTCCGTTTCGAGCATTTTTTCCAAAGGGTGTTCTTCTTCTATAAAGTAAAAAGATTCTATCTCGGTGTAATCTTGTAGCGAATTGATAGAAATTTCTTTGGCAATGTACTCTTGCTGTAAATAATTGATAGATCTATTTTTTACACTACGTATGAGGTATGATCGTAACGAAGTATGAATATTCAGATTTTTCCGTATTTCCCAGATGTTGTAAATTACATCTCCTACAACAGTTTCTGCCGCATCGTTATCGGAAAGGTAACCTTTTGCTATGGCACATAAATAACCGTAGTATTTGTCGTAAATGTATCGAAATGCTTGTTCTTCTCCAGATTTCAAACTTTCTATAATATTATTTTCGGTTATTTTCATGAATTTATTGAAAGAGAAGCATTGTGATATAAGTATGTAGTCGCAAATATAATATAATAAAATTTGTTTTTCAAAGGCTCTGTTTGGCGTGTCGTAAAAATCTTTAAAATCGGAAGAATTTTCTCCTTGTTTATGAGGCACTTATCTTAATATTATAAATTAATATTCCATAATTATAGATTTTATTCTTGACCTTTTAAGGGTTATTGGCTTTTTGCGTGTCATATAAATGACATGAATATTTAATCCTAAAATTTTTAAACATGAAAAACTTATCTTTTTTCATTTTAGTATTTTTCTTATCGTTTCTTAGTCCGGCTTTTGCCGCTTATGACAATCTTTATTTGGTAGGTAATGCTACGGAGGCAGGTTGGGATCCGGATGCCGCTATCCCGATGGAAAAGCAGGAGCCTGGTATCTTTACGTGGACAGGAACTTTATCGGATTATAGTATAGATGAAGGCCGGTTCAAATTTTTGGTGTCGAATAAATGGGAACCTTCCATTACTTGTCGTATAGATATAGCCGGACATTTGCTCGTCGAGTCGGGAAGGGAATACGATTTGTATGAGCGGGCTACCGCCAATGATGGCTTCGATAATGCATTTCAAGTGCCTGTTACGGGAGTCTATACAATCCGTGTCGATTTGAATACAATGAAGATGGTTTGTACCGGAGGAGATGTGATTGTCCGAGAGAATTGGGAGTATGTGAGACCCGAAATCGGAGCTGACGGCGAGGGGCATGTGTTCCCGGGAGTATGTGTGCCTTTCGGTATGGTGAAATTAGGAGCCGATTGTGGAGACCGAACCAATAACTCAGGTTGGGGAAAGGGTGGCAATATACAAGGTTTCAGCCATTTGCATGTGAGCGGAACCGGCGGTGGTCCCAAGTATGGAAATATTTTATTTCAACCGATGACCGGAGATTTGAACCTTTCGGATTATTCGTCGGCACGTTCTAACGAGAGATTCGGTTTGGGCTTGTATGAAGTTTCTTTGAGTAAGTATAATGTGGGAGTGAGACTGACGGCATCTGCTAAGGCCGGATTTCATGAATATACTTTCCCCCAATCGGAGTCTTCAAAGATATTGATCGATGCAGGAAGTTGTCTGACACTACATGTCGAATCACAGGAATTGGTAGCCTCGGGGGTAAAAATTCTTTCGAATAAAGAAATCGAGGGTTATTCGACCGTCAAAGGAGGCTGGAATTTAGGTGGTCCTTATACGGTGTATTTCTACGCTTTGTTGGATACCCCCGCCGATGAGTATACTGTTTGGAAAGGGACGTCTGTCCAATCGGGCGAGCAGGTAGATGCAACGGGAACAGAGAAAACCGGGGCTTATTTCGGGTTTCATACGACAGAGGGTCAAAAAGTGAGAGTAAAAGTAGGAATATCGTTTATTAGCACAGAGAAAGCCAAAGCGAACATTTCGGAACTTTCGTCTTGGGACTTTGACGAAATTCGCAATGCAGGAATCGCACAATGGAAAGAGGTGTTGAACACTGTGGAAGTCGAGGGGAACGATAACGACAAGACTATTTTCTATTCGGCTTTGTATCATGCCTTTTTACAACCTACCGACCGCACGGGTGAGAATCCGCTGTGGGAATCGTCCGAACCTTATTTCGACGATTATTATGCCATCTGGGATACATTCAGAGCTACACACCCGTTGTTCGCTCTTTTGAAACCTTCTCGTCAGGCCGATATCGTACGGTCTATGATAGATATTTATGAGCACGAGGGATATATGCCGGACGGCCGTAGTGGGAATTGTAACGGTCGTGTACAAGGGGGCTCGAACAGCGATGTACTGATTGCTGACGCTATCGTAAAAAATTTGCCGGGTATTGATTACGAAAAAGGATTGGCCGCAATGATTAAAAATGCCGAGGTAGAACCGGAGAACCCGAGAAATGAAGGTCGTGGCGGTGTCGAGGAGTATAATACCAAAGGATATATTTCCACGGTGACCGAGCGATCGGGAACTCGCACATTCGAATATGCCTATTGCGATTATGCAATCGCTACCGTAGCAAAGAAATTGGGTAAACAAGATGTTTACGAAAAGTATCTCGAACGGTCGAATAACTGGAAAAACTTGTGGAACGACAACATCAATAGTCTTGGATTCAAAGGATTCTTGTGGCCGAAAAATGGTAGTGGCGACTGGGTGAACGAGAAAGATTACAATGTTTTCCGTCGCGATGGTTGGGAAGGAATCGTATATGAATCATTCCCGTGGGAGATGTCGTTCTACGTGCCTCACGATGTGAACGGGCTGATTGCAAGATGTGGCGGTAAAGAGGCTTTCTTGAAGCGGCTGGATACATATTTTACGCATGTCCAAGACGGGTTCGACCCAAACAGCTATATGGGATTATTCCAAATAAGCAATGAGCCGGCATTTTTAGTGCCAAGCCTGTATAACTATGTGAATCGTCCCGACAAGGCGGCGGAGATTGTCCGTAGGGTTTTGAAAGAGCGATATAATACGACTGCTACGGGGTTGCCCGGAAATGACGACTCGGGGTCGATGTCGGCTTGGTATATATTCCATTCAATGGGATTTTATCCTAATGCGGGACAGGACATATATCTTATTTCAAGTCCGGTATTTACGAAGACGACAATTAATCTCGACGGAGGAAAAGTGTTTGAAGTATTGGCTCCTAATGCAAGCGATAAGAATATCTATATTCAATCGGCCAAACTGAACGGTCAAGAGCTCGGTCGGTGTTGGTTGAAGCATGAAGAAATCGTTAATGGCGGGACTTTGGAGCTTGTCATGGGCGATAAACCGTCCGATTGGGCTATCGATGGAGAAATGCCTCCATCGTCGCCGATAGGCGTTGAAGAGGTTTCTCCCGAAATAGATTCACCGCAAGTGCGTATACACTCTTACAGTGCACAGGTAAGCAATAACGAAGCGGCTTATTGCCTTTTTGAGGAGCCGGGAAAGGGGGTGAAATGGTGCGACAATAAGAGTACCAATCCCTGGGTGATCTTTGAGTTGGCCGATGTGTATATGGTCGATCGTTTTGTCTTTCGGGATTCGAAAACGGTAGAGGGAAATAACAATGTTCATTCCTATCGTATTTACGTCAGTAAGACGGGAAACGACGGTGATTGGGAAGAAGTGGTGAATCGCAATGATGCGGAAGCGGGAAACGCCAATGTAAAGGATCATCGTTTGGCCGAGCCTAAGGAAGCCCGGTTTGTTAAATTTTCGATGGAACTTCCTACCGGTGAAAATGCCGTGCGTATCTATGGGTTCGATATTTACGGTAAGTTGAAAGAAAGAACGGATAGGGGCAATTTGGTGAGTGTAGGTAAAACGTTTTTGAAGTCCTCGGGGGCTAAATCGTTTTATACCAATGCCCGGCATATTTTTGACGGGTTGAATGAAAATACTGAGTATCATTGGGATTTCGATAGGTCTGCCGCCGATAAGCATTATTGCATTCTCGATTTGGAAGACGAATATGATGTAAATGCATTCAAGGTATATGATGCGAATCAAATCGAAGGGTATAATATCTATGTGGCCACAGAGACCCCCGACCTTAATAAAATAAATAATAGTGCAGATGAGAATAGCGTTTGGACTCTTGTTTCATCGGGCGATTTGAATAAAACGAATAAGTCGGTGACCGTGGATAGGGTGAAGGCTCGTTATGTGAAAATTGAAATTCCAAATGGAAATATAGACGGAGAGTCGGCAACCGTTACCGAGTTTGAGGTTTATATGGACGGTACTTCTACCGGTTTGACGGGAACCGAAAGAGAAGTCACCTTACTTTATCCCAATCCTGTGAAACGGGGGGAGCCTTTGAACGTGGCGGCTCAGGGTCGATTGAAGATATATACTATCGACGGCGTGAATGTATGCGATGTAGTTGTTGACGGAGAAGCGAGTGTCTCGACTCAGAATTTTATACCGGGTATTTATTTGGCTGTGGTGTCTGGGAGCGCTGGCGATAAATCGTTCAAATTGATTGTAGAGTAAGTCGTTGTTTTAATGACGTTTATTGTTATTGACATTGAAAAATAAAAAGACTGTTCTTGATTCGCAAGGCAGTCTTTTTTGTATGCCCGATTTTGGGAAGCAAGAAAAGTTTTTTCTCCGATTTGATTAATAGGCTGTTAAGAGAGCTGCATTTTTGTAATAAATTATCTGTTCCTTTTTAAAATAATATTACATTTGTGTGCAGAATAATCTACTTGTCGAATTAAAGAATCAATGTTGTGCTGTTTAATTCCTTAGAATTCATTTTGTTTTTTCCGATTGTATGCTTGGTTTATTACCTGTTGCCGGGTATTAAAGGACGTACGATATTTTTGCTTCTGGCCAGTTACTATTTTTATATGTGTTGGGAGCCCGTATATGCGTTGTTGCTGTTGACAAGTACATCGATTACCTATATTTCGGCCTTGTGCATGGACCGTTTTCGGTCTCGTCGAAGGCGTAAGATTTCATTATTCTCGGGGATATTTATCAATTTGGGTATTTTGTTTTTCTATAAGTACTATGAATTTGCGGGTTCGTTGATTACCGATTTTTTCTCTCTCCTAAATATAGGAATCGATATACCTCGATGGAACGTGCTATTGCCGGTGGGAATTTCGTTTTATATATTTCAAGCTGTCGGTTATGCGGTTGATGTGTACAGAGGAACGATAAAGGCAGAAAAAAATTTTGTAGTATATGCCCTGTTTATTTCTTTTTTCCCGCAGTTGGTCGCCGGTCCTATCGAACGAGCTAAAAATATGCTTCCTCAGTTTAGAGAAAAACATAAGTTTTCGTATGAGAATTTTGATGCAGGACTTAGGTTGATGATATGGGGCTTTTTCATGAAATTGTGTGTAGCAGACCGAGTTTCTACTTATGTCGATGCCGTGTACAATAATTATATGGAACATTCGGGAGTCAGTTTGTTGCTGGCGACCTTTTTCTTTACCTTCCAGATTTATTGTGATTTTGCCGGGTATTCTTTGATTGCCATAGGTTCTTCGAAAATGATGGGCTTTACTTTAATGGAGAATTTTCATCGTCCCTATTTTGCGAAAAGTATCAAGGAGTTTTGGCGGCGTTGGCACATTTCGTTGTCGACATGGTTCAAAGATTATTTATATATTCCGTTGGGAGGGAATAGAGTGGGGCATTACAGACATTTGTGGAATTTGTTTGTAACCTTCTTGGTGAGTGGGATTTGGCATGGAGCGAATCTTACATTTGTTTTGTGGGGTAGTTTGCATGGGCTGTACCAGATTGTCGGAATTGAAAAAAACAGATTGCTCCCGAAGGTAAATGTATCCAAAAGATTACATACGGTTTTTAATTGTTTGGTAACTTTTGTATTGGTTATGTTTGCTTGGATTTTTTTCAGGGCGAATGATCTTCATTCGGCATTCAGTATCATTGCAAAAATTTTTACCGACCGAGGTCCGTTATTTACGGGGGAAGGAATACCTTCGTTGCTGTTAGGATTTATGTGTATAGGTATTTTGATGTTGAAAGAGATAAAAGATGAGATGTCTATAAAAGTTCACGCTTTAAATTCTAAGAACTATTGGGTGAGAATCATATCTATATCTCTCTTTATTGCGTTTATTATATTGACGGCTTCATTCAATGGTGGAGCGTTTATCTATTTTCAATTTTAGATGACCGATTATGAACCGAAGTATATTTAAGTTAGTGAAAACATGTGTGTCGATTATTGTAATCGTACTTGTTTTCGATGTTATATTCGGGCAAGTCATGTCATTTTATTCTAAAAGGTATGGGCTTCCGGGAGATTATGCAAAGATAGAGTATCTGTTTCATCAGGCAAATGAAGATGTGGTGATTATCGGGTCTTCTGTCGCGATTAATAGTTTTATGCCGGATATTATGATGGATAGTTTGGGAATTTCTGTTTTTAATGGGGGGTGCAATGCTCAAAACATAATATTTTTCAGATGTATGATAGACGGGCTGCTTGAACGCCATCGACCACGGGGAGTTATTTTAGCTTTGCAGCCCGATGATTTATCGGACGATCATATCGGTAGAATTGAGTTGCTAAATCCTTATTACGGGAGAAATCCGGTTATAGATTCTGCGTTGGTCTTGCAAAACGATGGAAAAGGCTCTGCTTTTCTTCGATCTAATTTGTATAAATATAATACCGTGTGGTTCCGTATTTTCTTACAATCTTTTTTGCCGAGAGAAGAAATGGCAAATCATGGATTTGTAGCGAAACATAAACCCAATAATTTGCCTATCTTTGAAAATTATGGAGACGAACCTGATGATGATTTTATTTACTCGGTAAAATTAGAATATTTGAAAGCGATTATAACGCAGCTACAATCGAACAATGTAGAATTGGTGGTCGTTTTTCCTCCATATTATCGTAAATTGAGGCACGAGGGGAATCCCTATTCGAAAAGGGTTATTACAGAGTTGTGCCGAGAGAATGGAATTCGGGTGATAGATGATAATCAAATGGAGTATTTTTTTGATAGACCGGAGCTGTTTTATGATAACATGCATTTAAATGGCGATGGCGCTCGGATTTTTACCGATATGTTTATAAATCAAATTTTAAAGAGTGATTTTTACAAAAAAATAAAGAGTAAGAAAAATGAGACTGAATTGGGTGTGTAGAATGGGGAAAATAATGTTGCTTTTGATTTTGAGCTTGGGTGCATGTTCGGAAGAAAAAGAAGGTGAATTGTGTTTCGTGGGCGACTCGTTGGTTGCTGGGTGGGACGTAAAAGATGCTTTTCCCACATGGATTGTACGAAACGATGGTGTAAGTGGCGCGAAGTTGGAGGAGATTGCTACTTGGAATCTGAATTATCAAGACAAAAATGTAGTGATGTTGATAGGAACGAATAATTTGGGAGGGAAACTTTTCAATGATGCTACGAGGCAAGAGTTTATTACCGATTTTGTCGATGAGTATAAGAGAACGATCGAAGGATTGGCTCCACGCCGGGTGTTTGTTATTTCTATTTTACCTAGAAACTTAGAGACCGATAATCCGCATACAAACGATTATATCAAAGAGTTGAACTTTGCGTTGTCTCAAATGGTCGAGACGTTGAATTATGGTGTATTTTTAGATGTGTATGACGATTTTGCCCATGAAGATAAAATGAATATGAACTATTCGTTAGATGGGTTACATTTGAATGATTTGGGGTATAATATTCTCAATGTGAGGTTATCGAAGGAATTATGAAAAAGAGAGTTTTATTGTTGTTTATAGGAGTAATATCTTTTTTGAGTGTATGGTCGCAAAATGACTCGTTGCAATTCAAGTCGATTTTTGTAGGAGTGAGAAATAATAAATATGCGTCGATCGGGTTTCAGGCGAAGAATTGGTCGGTGGGATTGGAAAATACCATATTTATACGCCATCTGAACGAGCAATATATCCGAGCGAACGGAACTTTCCGTTACTCTACGGGAGTTTGGGGCGTAAAGTTTTCTGCCGAAGCTTTTTTCGGGACCAATTACGCTGGGCGTTTTTATGATAGCGGATTGAAGATCGGCTTGGATAAGAAGATAGGGCGAGTGGAGTTCGGTGCTGGTGTTATGCCAATGTACGATTCTGGTATGGGATATAACACTTGCTATACGGTACATGCTGCTTGTCGTGTGATCCAAGAGGCAGCATTGGTTTTGGATATAACGAATATTCCGGAGTATCGTATGGTCGAACATCGTATTGTTCCGGGCATTCTTTTTCGAGCTCATAAGCTATGGGTTCGTCCTGAGTTGTCCATACCTTTGAATGATAATGTACAGTTTACCAGAGTGCTGATTTCTTTCCGATATGATTTTTTATTGAAATAATGTTACAATTCGACATTGATGTAAAGACAGGTATCCGATTAAGGGAGGTTACGTTGAACGATGCCCCTATGATTTATCGAGCCATTGCCGATCATAGGGATTATCTGAAAACGTGGTTGCCTTTTGTTGCTAATCTTTCGGAACAAGATGAAATGGACTTCTTATCGCAAGTATTGTCTTTCCCGGAGGAAGAAAGAAATTTTACTTTTGTAATAGAATGTCGAGGAGAGTTTTGTGGATTGGTCGGGTTTGTGAATTCCGATTTTGTCAATCATCGTACCGAAATCGGTTATTGGCTGTTGCCCGAATATCAGCGACAAGGAATAATGACCCGAAGTGTTCGGACACTCTGTCGGTGGGCTGTGGAAGCACGTTTGATGCATCGCATTCAAATTCGGTGTGCCGTAGAAAATTATTCGAGTAATGCTATCCCTCGGCGATTGGGATTTCGGTTGGAAGGGACGGAACGAGACGGAGAATTGATGTTCTCTGGCGAATATGTCGATACGAATGTATATAGTATTTTAGACTCGGAAATAATCTCTTGGTTAGGTAAAAATATTTGACTTTAAAGATATATGGTATGAAAGATATTCCCCAATTAAATGAGCATAATAAAGAAGAATATCCGCCCATGCACACGACGGAGCATATTCTTAACCAAACGATGATTCGCCTTTTTGGTTGTGGTCGTGCGGTATCGGCTCATATAGAAAGAAAAAAGAGTAAGCTTGATTTCCGATTCCAACGTGAACCGGAAGAATCTGAAATAAATCAAATAGAACAGCAGGTCAACCGAATTATACAAAGAGGTTTACCGATTACGACAGAATATATTACACAAGAAGAAGCGCTGGGACGTTTTGATTTGAGACGATTGCCCGATAATGCTTCGGAAACGGTTCGGGTTGTTAAAGTGGGAGATTACGATGAATGTCTTTGCATTGGTCGTCATGTTGAGAATACATCTGAAATAGGCGTATTTAAGATTATTAGTTATGATTTTAAAGACGGGATATTGCGTTTGCGTTTCAAATTACTTTGATTGTTCTATGCAGAGGTAAAAATATTTTAGCTATAACAATCTGAAAAAGAAAAAGTTTTCATTTCATAGAAAAATAATTCAAAAAAAACATTGAGAAAAATTTGGATTGTAATAGAGAAAGGCAGTATCTTTGCAGCACTTTCGCAAAAC
>OCPZ01001120.1_pt1 | contig 14125 bp, 15 predicted proteins | sample 1538881 | NCBI WGS metagenome assembly OCPZ01 (sample SAMN04571733, study PRJEB22368) | human gut metagenome | biome: human gut; material: stool | host: Homo sapiens | place: Luxembourg | collected 2013-01-11 | reverse complement strand
AAGCCACTTGAGTAAGCTGATTGAGCCACTTGAGTAAGTTAACTGAGCCACTTGAGTAAGTTAACTGAGCCACTTGAATATTCTGCAGCATACGCTTGCGTGCAAAAGTATACATAATTGAGCCAAATAGAGCACAACTGGTACTTATCGTACCAAAGTGGACAAGTGGGGCACCGCCGATGTTGTATCTTTGTATCAGCATTCGGGAAGAGACCGGTGCACAACATGATTATTCACAATTTTAAAATTTTATGTATTATGGCAATTAATTACAGTTTAGTAAAGCTTGCGTCAAAATTTGGTGACAAAGCAGGAGTTCCTCTTTTCTACGCCCGTGCTCAGATGAAAGACTCCATTTCGCTCAAGAAGTTTGCGAAGTTGATCTCTATGCAGACCACTGTATCCTATGCGGATGTAACAGCCGTTCTGGTCAGTATGCAGGAGAACATGGTCATCGAGTTGCAGCGAGGCAACCAGATTGATTTCGGCGAGTTGGGCAAGTTCCGCCTCCAGCTTACCAGTGAGGGTGCTGCAACCGCTGCCGAATTTAAGAGCGACATCAACATCAAGGGTGTGAACATCCAGTTTATCCCGGGCAGCGATCTTGCCAACATCTTCGTAGGTATGGAGTTTGAGCAGGTTGCATCACGTGCCGTACAGAAGGCTGCCCTCAAGGCTGAGAAGGAGGGTGCCAAGACTCTCGACATCGAGGAGGCTAAGAAAAAGCCTGCCAAGGACAATGCTCCTTCTGGCGGCGATACCACGGGTGGCAACACCTCAGGTGAGCAGACCGGCGGCACAGGTAGCACTGGCAACGGTGACACAGGAGACGGATTAGAATAATTAACCTTTTAAAACAGAATAGATTATGACAGAAAAGAACAAGCAGAAATGGAATGAGATTCTCAAGTTTGCAGTAACCGTACTGACAGCTCTCCTCGGGGCGTTGGGCGTTTCGGCAGGTGGACTTTAGAAGGATGCCTATGAGAGACATCGATATGATAGTGGTGCATTGCAGCGGTAGCCGCTGCAATCACCGTTATACGATGAAGATGCTGCGCTACGACCATGTTCATAACAACGGCTGGACTGACATCGGCTACCATTTCTACATCACGCTGGATGGAGTGGTTCATGCCTGTCGCCCGGTAGAGCGTATGGGTTCTCATGCCCTCGGTTACAATGCGCACAGCATAGGCATCTGTTACGAGGGTGGCCTTTCGCCATCGGGCTGCATCAGCGATACCCGCACTCCTGAGCAGAAGGAGTCGATGAAGCATCTGATTCAGGAACTTCACCACCGTTTTCCGGGCATCCGTACCATCCTGGGTCATCGCGATTTGCCTGGCGTTCAGAAAGCCTGTCCGTGTTTTGATGCCACGAAGCTCCAGTACCTCCTGGATGCTTCCTGATTCTCTTCCATTAAGAGGGTTTTTCAAGAGCAGAATCCCTCCGAATTTATTTAACAAGTTAGGGCGCATCCAATCCGGATGCGCCCTTTTTCTTTGTCGTCATATTTCTTTCATTCAACACTCAACATTCAACATTCAACACTCACCATTCTCTAACTCTTTCCGAAACTTTTCCTAGAAATCTCTTGCGGGTTTGGAAATAAAGTCGTAACTTTGCGCAAGCATTTTAATATAGATGATTATGAAGCAGGTAGAAGAAAGATATATCAGCTTGTTGACCGACTTCGGTTTCAAGCGAATTTTTGGAACAGCGATGAACAAGGATTTGCTCATTTGCTTCCTCAACAGCTTGTTTAATGGCAGACAGGTTGTAAAGGACGTATCGTATCTGAATCCGGAGCACGTAGGAGATGTATATACCGACCGCAGAGCCATCTTTGATGTATATTGCGAGGGCGAAAACGGCGAGAAGTTCATCGTTGAAATGCAGAATGCTTATCAGGCGTATTTCAAGGACCGCTCCCTCTTCTACTCCACCTTCCCTATCCGAGAACAGGCACCCAAGGGGAACGACTGGGATTTCAGACTCAATCATGTCTATACCGTTGCCCTGCTCAACTTCAGCATGAACGAGGATGCTTTCGACAAGGAGAAAATCCGCCATCATGTGCAGTTGTGCGACACTGCTACCCACAAAGTATTTTACGACAAACTAGAATATATCTATGTAGAGATTTCCAAGTTCAACAAATCCCTGGAACAACTGGATACTCTATACGAGAAGTGGCTCTATGCTCTGAAGAACCTCTATAAGCTTACCCAGCGTCCGAAGGAGCTGTGCGACAAAGTTTTCGACCGTCTCTTTGAGGAAGCCGAGATAGCCAAGTTTACTCCGCAGGAAATGAGGGAGTACGAGACCAGCAAGATGGCATATCGCGACATCAAGAATTCCGTAGACACTGCCAAGCGTGAAGGTATAGAAATAGGCATGAAGCAAGGCAGAGAAGAAGGCAGAGCTGAAGGCATGAACCTGCGAAGCCTTGAGATTGCCAGAAAGATGCTGGCAAAGGGTATGGATGAAGCGTCTATCATGGATATGACGGGGCTGACGGCAGAGGAGATAAAGCTGCTGAAAGCGGAGATATTGATGACAAATATCACCATATAATCAAGGGTCTATACACCCTTTTGTCGAGGTGTATAGACCCTTGGAACAACCGCGAAGTATGGGTTGATAAATATTGCCAAATGTTTTGTCGATCAATTTGGCATAAACAAAAACACAATACTATGCAGGATCACAATCTTCATCTGTGAATGGAATCTGCTCATAGCTTTTTGGCGGTTTTTCTGGTCCTAAGTCAGACCCAGCTAATAGAACACAGGAATTTTCCAACTCAACAATAGCGATTGATGGTTTCTGATAATTCTTTTTCATATTCCTAACTTTTTGAATTTTACATATTTTTTACCATTCTTGATATAGATACCCTGGGTAGGTTCCTTGCTGAGCTTGCGACCTTGCAAGTCATATATACCATTTAGAGATGTTTTATCAGCCTCATTGTTGGTTATAACTTGGATGCCCTCTATGGCAGTTGTTGATCCCTCGCCAACCTCATCTATGTTGATAGAACGGGATTTTGATGCCTGTGACATGGTAGAACCATTACGATTACTTACCGTAAGATACCAACGCTGTGCACCAACTTCGGTAGAAGGGTTTAACGGAGCTATGCATCCTTTCTTGTTGAGAGCATATACTGCAACCGATACTCCATCCTGACCTAATCCACTTTGTGGAGTGTAGATGCCTGTGAAGTCATACTTGCGAGTCATGCTCATGCAGTAGTATGTCTTCGATTCAGACTTATGCAACTTGGCATTATTGATAGTGATAGTCTTGCTTCCGCTATCGTTTGTTCTCAACAAGTATGGGGTGTTAGCCTCAAACTCTCCAGATGTAGCCTTCTTCACTTCGAGTACCGTCTCATAGCCACTGCCATCTTCCTTTTCATACTCATGGAAGTTGTTGATGCTTGCCACGGTGATGCCGTTGTTTGTCCAGTCCGTAGCCTGAGTCTCGAAAGGCACGTACACAGCCTGCCATTGGTCTGCGCCGAGATAGTTGCGGGTGTAGTTCAGCGTTGGGGCAGTGAAGTCCACAGGGCTGTCGTAAGCCGCATTGTCATTGAAATCAACAGGTTTGACTGCCGTGTATGAACCGTCAGTATTAGCAGTCAGATCCAAGTCGTTGCCATCAATGCCACAGAAGTCCTTGATGTACATAAGGTTCGTCTGGCATCGCTGGCAGGGGGAGCTATAAAGACCATTTGCCAACAGAGTCTCCGTACCCTTGACGTGCTCGTCGTACTTCTCATGCACATCAGCCTCCGTATTGCTGAAAATATTCATATACACTTGCTTGTCAACGCAAGTATAATAATCGTTGTATACGGTATTCCCGTTGCTTGGGGTAAGCACCGGATACTCATCGCCATCCTCGCCCAACTTCTGATACCATGCCAAGGTGCTTCCTTCGGTAGGAACAGATGTGGGGCCGTTAAGAAGCCATGCCACCTCACCGCTCTTTATCTGCTGTTTGGTGAATGCCTTGACCACGTCAGCTTCTACCTTTCCGTCTTCGCATGTCAGACTTCCTTCACCAACTGTTTTGATGTTCTCAGATGAATTATTTAGCAATGCCTCCCTGTTGTAAGTTACAATACCCTTTGCGGTTAGTGTACCGTGCACACGACCTATAATGATTCCTGGATCGCCATATGTATTCGCCACATCTCCATAACTGAACACATTCTGGATACTGCTGTTAGCAAACGTTTGTCCTGCTATACCACCGGCATTCCAACCTGTACTTGTAATCTTGCCATAGTTGGCGCAATCTTCGATACTTGTTTCATAAGCATAACCTATGATTCCACCAATATACACACCATCGTTTTCAACGGTTCCATAATTGGTGCAGCGCTTGATGTTTTTATTATCGCTAGAACCTGCAATTCCGCCAACATTTTGCGTTCCCTGCACGCTGGAGTGATTCTCGCAGTTTTCGAGATTTATAATGGCACCTCCAACGATACCGCCAGTACGATCTTGTCCTATTACAGTACAATTCTTTGTGGTTTTAATACCCTTTATATGTGCTGGAGAATTCGAGTATGCAAATGCATATCCTGCCAAGATACCGGTGCGTGTGCTCACATTCTCCACCTTGGCATAGTCAAAGGTAAGGTCTTGGATAGTCGCATCCACAGTATAGCCGAAAAGCCCCACATAGTCTTGTGCGGTTTTGATATAGAGATGGGAGATGGTGTGTCCCTGACCGTTCATATTTCCCTTCCAGCGATTATCATTGTTGCCTATCGGAATCCAGCTCAAGAGTTCCTTGCCGTCTTCAGCCGCATGGCAATAGTTGGTAAGGTCGATATCCGCAGTCAACATGGCAGATGCTGTTGGGTGAGTAATTCCATCTGCTTCGCCTTCGTCCACGATAGTTCCGTTCACATAGTCGCGGAACCACGCCAAGTGGTAAGGTTTGGCTATCAGGTACACCCCATTTTCCTGTGAAGGCTTTACAGCCACATAATGCTGGCAACGGTCGCAATAGCCATCCTCATTGTTGTTATGTCCAAGAGCAGGCTTCTCTGCGTCCGTTACATCAGTCAATTCCTTGGTCAATTGGCTGTCAGAAAATGTCCTTTGACAATCCTGGCATTGCCAATATTCCTTGGTTGCCGCCTCGGTGCAAGAAGCGTCTGTTGCAACATGGTGATTTATCGTTCCGTGTTGATACTTGATTGCGAAATTGGTAGGATTGTTGGTGAAACTACCCGTCACCACCTCATAGGTTTTGCAATTTACAAGCAAATCTTCAGTAGCATAAACCTGATGCTCCGAACCAATGACAGGATAGATGTCTCCATCATTAACCAGATTTTGTCCCCATTTTGCTTCGCTCGAAGCATTTTGCTGGAGCAGATAGGCAACAATACCGCTTTTCAGCTGAGCTTCTGTAAATCCTGTTGCGTTATCTTCTGAAGGCTTTCCATTTCCGAAGGCTTTAACCGCCTTAATCTCTTGGCCGTTTACAGTCAGCTTTGCGCCACTATAGTATGCCACCATGCCTTCAGTGTCCCCATATTTAGAATAGCCAAAAACCATGCCTACCTCTGTGCCATTCGTGGCACTTATGCTGCCTTAGCTGAACACGTTCTGTATCTTGCCTTTGTCTACAAAACCAGCCATGCCAGCAACACGATTTGTACCTTCCACATCTCCATAATTGGCGCAGTCTTGGATTGTTCCGCTACTGAAAAAGCCAACCAAGCCACCAGCAATCTGACTTGATGCCGTTACTTTTCCATAGTTGGCACAAGCGGTTATGGAAATTTCGTCCCCTCCGTAAGAACCAAAAAGACCGCCGACATCTTCTATTCCTTGTACCGTGGCGTAGTTCACGCAGTTGTAGGCGTTACCATAAAGTATACCTGCAATACCGCCAGTATAATTTCCTCCTCCTTTTATCTGGCACGTTTCTGATATTTTGATATTTTGAAGGGTGCTTCCATTTACTGCATAACCAACCAAAATTCCTGTGTACCAACTCGTATTTGTCACATTTGCATTCTCAAAGGTTAGGTTCTTGATTGTGCTTTGGTAGGTATAACCGAAAAACCCCATAAATGTTTGGCTTGCATTGATATAAAGGTTGGTGATGGTCTTTCCATTTCCGTCGAAAGTACCTTTGTAATCCCTTTTAATATTTCCAATAGGCACCCAGCTCAGTTCTTCTAAGTTTTGAGACGCATCAGCCGCATGGCAGAAGTCCTTTAGGTCAATGACCTCAACATTATCTGCAATCTTAGCGCAAATTTCATTATTTCCGCCATTCACCTGATCGCGGAACCAGGCCAGTTCGGCAGCTTTGGTGATGATGTAAGGATGGTCTGTACTTCCGTTACCCTCTGCCGGTGGACTTGCAGTCTGTGCCCATCCCCATTGCGGAATGAGTAATGCCATCACGAGCATCAGCATCGTGAATAGCCTGTTTCTTTGTTTTTTGTTATTCATAACTGTAAATTATTATTATTATTATTTCTTACATATATTCTCTCATTGCCATCAGATATACTGTAAATCCCAGGATGATGACGAAAGCCTGTCCGAGAAACAGATAGATATAATATCTTCCTCTCTTGATGAAATCACAGAAGCTGTAGCGAGCCTTGTAATTTCCATCAAGATATATCCTGTAGTCTTGAACCATGGCATAGCTCATGACCAGGGCGAAAATCAGAAGAAACAATGCCATTATAAAAATAGCCTGTTCCTCTTTCGTGAAAGTCTGAATTATATTTTCCATGGTGCAAAGATAGTGTTTTTTTTTGAAACAAGGTGTCGCATTCCCCCACAATGGTGTCGCATTCCTACAAAAAAGGTGTCTCCTTCGTGGGGGAAGGAGACACCTAATACATACTTTTTAACAGTTTTCCGCTCTCCAGACAGTTGGGGAGCATCCTTCTTTCTCTTTGAATATGCGATAGAGATAGGAGCGTGAAGAGAAGCCACATTCGGCAGAAATGATGTCGTTGTTGTAGTCGGGATAGTCGAGCATCATCTTCTTAGCCGCCTCAAATCATACCTCGGCAAGCCAGAGGCGGAAGGTGGAGTTTAGGCATGAAGTGAAGTAGCGTGACAACTCGTTCCTGGAGATGTTCAGCGAGCGTGACAGGGTGAACATGTTTACTGTGGTGTCTTTTCTTCGCACCACTTGTCAAGCTTCTCCTTGATGGCTGCCTGACGCTCCTGAGAAATTGGCTGTAAGTTTTCTTTACTGTCTGTATACTCTGCATTCTGCCCATCGGAGCTTTCCAAAGATACCCCCTTTCTAATTGAAAATAGCCAATTAGATTTCACATTCAATTAAAATAATCAGCAAAATTCTTGGCTGTTTTAAATAAAAGTTGTAGTTTTGCATTTGGAATAATATAAATATGTATGATATGACAACATTAGCTATTTATAAATTGTGGAGTTTCTTGCAGTCCCTTCCTTTGACAGCAAGTAATGAGCGTTGGTTGGCCGAACGTCTGTTGGAGTCAGCTAATGCTAAGTCTGTTACAACTGTAAAGAAGCAAGAGAATGCGTGGGCTAACTATCAGCTTTCGCCCGAAATACTTAAGATGACGCTTAAGAATCGTAAGCAAGTTTCAGATGCGATAGATGACTCATTATATGAATCTTTAGAAGAAAAATACAAATGAAAGTATTCTTAGATACCAATATAGTCATAGATTTCTATGATCAGCGAGGTGATTTTTATTATCCCGCTGCCGTTATTTTTGACCTAGCCCATAAGAGAAAAATACAACTTTATGTTTCTGCTATAACATTTGTCAATGCATTTTTTATCTTGCGCAAATCTTATTCTCGGGAAGAGTTGTATCAATCTATGTTAGGTCTTGCGGCTCTTTGTGAAATAACGGATGTGGATAAGGAGATTATAAAGAAGTGTCTATCATTTGAACGTAAAGATTTTGAGGATAGCGTGCAATATGAGTCTGCTTTGCTCCATCAAGTAGATGTGATAGTAACAAGAAATGTAAAGGACTTTAGGGATTTTGCAGAGAATGTGCAGACTCCTGCTGATTTTTTAGAATCGATATTAGTTTAAAATAAGAATGCTCAGTAAGGAAGAAAATGGTAAAAGCCCCCGATGCGTATTGCACCGGGGGCTTCTTGTATTTTGCCGTTAGGCGTTATAATGACAGTTAATCACCATAATACCAGTCGTATTCCTTTTCTGGTCTACCACTGTCACCCTTTCCTTGCTGCATAGTAGATGCTGCGAGGAGGGTGCAAGAGGTGATATTTACCACCTGCATCTCTGGCTTTTTATATTCTTTCTTTTTCATATCCTTTTGATTTTAAAATTCTTTACTTAACCATGATTTTATAAGTCTTGCTGCCACGCTTCACGATGTTCAGACCCTTCTGCAGACCATTGGTACGACGACCATTCGCATCATAGTATTCTGCATTGGCATCGTTGCTGATAGCGTTGAGGTTGTCAATGGCAGTAGTGCCTTCACCCTTTCCGATGCTCAGCATGGCTGCTCTTGCCAGATATTCATAGGCAGGATGGATGTATGCACGCATCGGTTTGATGCCCACGCCATTGCCATCATCCAAGTCAGAGACACGCCAGAATTTATCCTTACCGATGATGTAGTCGTTTTTGTCAAGACCCTTATTGTCTTTGCCGCCAATCTTGGTGAATGAACCTACGAGGTTGACATCTGAGGCAGTTTCTGCTTCTGGCTTAGTAACGTTTGTTCCAGCTACTGGCTCTTTAACGATGCTTGCATCTTTTGTAGAAATGCTGAGTGTCTGCTCATCCTTATTCATCTTGAAGAGCACTGGAGTGCCGGCAGGGATTTCGCCCTCTTCGCAACTCTCAAGGGTGATGCATTCATTTTCATTGTCAATACCTGTGAGACGATAGAACTTACATTCTGTTTCCTTGCTCTGGTCAATGGCGAAAGGCAAGCAGAGCGTTCCCCATGTAGAGCCTTCCTTTATCTTGCGACTATAAGATGCATCCTTGGCTGCGAACGGCTCATAAGCCACGAAGTCCTTGCCGTCGTCAAGAACAAGATTCTCCGTAGCAAGAGTTTCTCCCGTTGCACCTATCTTTTTCTCACCATTCTTACCTACCAGCTTGGTGAAGTAGCCAGTCTTATAGTTAGCGTATTTGTTATCGTCCTTGTCTTTGTCTGTGTTACTGATATAATCTATAAAACCTTTGAGATTCTTGCAATCAAAGAACATACCAACACCATAAAAACCCTGGTCCGTAACAAACTTATCGCTGGCGAAAATAGTTTGGAGAGTTGAGCAACCAGAGAACATAGAGGACATATCCTTCACGCGCTCTGTATTGAAATTAGAGAGGTCGAGCAAAGAGAGTTTTCGACATTCTTTAAACATGTCTTCCATATTCTTCACATTCGCTGTATTGAACTTTGAGAGATCGAGCGAAGAGAGAGCTGAACAGTACTCGAACATAATGCTCATATCTTCCACATTCTGAGTATTGAAGTTAGAGACGTCGAGCGAAGTGAGAGCGAAGCAACCCGAGAACATAGAGACCATGTTTGTTACTTTCTCTGTATTCAGATTCTCAATACCTTCAATTTCGGTCAGATAAAAGCAATCTGCGAACCACAAACAACAGCTCGTTGGTCTAGCATTGGCAAACGATGCATCGAAGACCACCTTCTTGATATTTCTTTTTTGGGCATTCCACCCCGGATTGTTAGATTTCACATTAAGGTCATAAGCTTCTGCAGGCTTTACTCCCTTGTAGCGGAATGTAAGAGTTCCAGTAGCATTGTCAAACTCGGCATAAGCACATCCAGGAGTAAAATAACCATCCGTGCCGCTGTTGGCATATTTGCGGTCAGTCTTGCTATCGCTATAACCTTTGAGGTTTTTGCAACCATAGAACATACCAGTACTATTCGTTACCTGGCCCGTTTTAAAATTATCGCTAGCGTAGATAGTTGTGAGAGCTGAGCATGCACGGAACATGCTGGCCATATACCGCACCTTCTTTGTATTGAAATTAGAGAGGTCGAGCGAAGTGAGAGCGGAGCAGCCCTCGAACATTTTTCCCATACTCTCCACCTTCTCTGTATTGAAATTAGAGAGGGTGAGCGAAGAGAGAACGGAGCAATTAAGGAACATATTGCCCATATCCATCACATTCGCTGTATTGAAATTAGAAAGATCGAGCGAAGTGAGAGCGGAGCAGCCCAAGAACATGCTGTTCATTTGCTTCACCTCCTTTGTATTGAAATTAGAGAGGTCGAGCGAAGAGAGTTCTTGACAGTCCTCAAACATGCTTGACATATACGTCACCTTCTCTGTATTGAACTTAGAGAGGTCGAGCGAAGAGAGTTTTTGACAACCATAGAACATACCACTCATATCCGTCACCTTCTCTGTATTGAACTTAGAGAGATCGAGCGAAGAGAGGTTTTGACAGCCCCCAAACATATCTGACATATACTTCACATTCGCTGTATTCAAATATTCAAGGCCTGAAATTGTTTCCAAGGTTTCGCAGCCATTAAAGAATCCACTCAACGATGTAGGAGCGTAAGTCTTGAAACTCTCATCGAAAACGATATTCTTGATATTTGTAGTTTCTATATCGTACATATCTTTCACCATCGGTTCGTCATTCACTATAACTAAACGGCTTAAATCAATACTTTCTAAATTATTAGAAGTGATTTTTTTGAAAGTCAATTTAGTGTTCGTAGCATCCAACTCTGCTACATAATCAGAAATAGTGGTTGCCGTGTTCAGATCGTATATGAATGCGCGGTCTGCACCTTTATTATCTTCATCAACAAAATCGAATATATTGTATGATAATGTCAAAGTATATTCACCCTTGTTTAAAATGCTTTTATACACTTTTTGCTCTGTTCTCTTAATTTCATCAAGCAGTTTTCCATTTAAAGTAATAAAGACATAGTTAGAGTTCTTTGCCGAAATTAGATATTTAAATGAAAATAATATAGGCTTTTCTACATTGAATTTGACTATAATTTCAGATGTACTGTGCCCCTTCCCATAATTATTTGACATCAGTCCCTTGCTTTCTGCTGTAAAATAGGAAGAGACATTAGACATTCCATCTGCGTTCAAGTCCAACATCTTCCAAGGATAACTGTCATTGTCAATAATGGTAACATTGGTTATACCCTCCAAATTGAACAAAGCATAGCGAGAATCCTTATAGTGACAGACAGTACAATTGCCTTCACGGTCGAATGTATGGCCTTTTGCTGGAATCACGAGGCTGGCAGCATCCGTAATCTCTTTAGTTGTGGCTTCATCGCTGAAGAGTTTGTTGCATACACTGCACTGCCAGTATTCTATGTTACCAGCCTCTGTACATGTAGCATCTTTCAGAGCATGATGAGTGAGTGTATGTGGTTTAAGCACATCATCCTTATATACCTTCACAATAGAATTGCAGAGAGAGCATTTGTGTGTGGTATAGCCGTGCTCTGTGCAAGTAGGCTCAACGGTATTGATTACATCACCAAGGGCATCCGAGCCATCGGTATTCTTGTGAGAACAGGTTTGGAGTTTGAGTTCAAACTCGCCTACCTGCAATGTGCCTCCACCATGAATAGCCGAGATTTCCCATTTAAAATATTGATAAGAGGTAGAACATTTGCAGGTGAATTCATACGAAGCATAGTTCTTATCCTTGAGCACCTTGTCATCGCTTACCTCATCGATAAGCTCCCAAGCATCATCTTTGCCTGTATTGTTACCATAGAGCTTCCATGACAACGGATTGCGGCCTCCCCAAGTTTCATTGTCATTTCCCGTAGTGATGGTGTAGCCCACAGGTACTCCTGCCTTGCTGGCTTCGAAGATGACATAGGCGCTGCCATTAAAATAGCAGCACCACTTGCTGGAATTACCTTCTGTCTTTTTGCCATCAAAGAGTTTCTTGAAATTTTCTGCTTCAGACACCGCTTCAGGGCTACTTGCTAAGGCACTAAATGTTACAGACGTGTCGTAATCTGTCTGCGCCACCATACGTGTAGGCACAAACAACAACATCAACAACATCAATGGGAACAGGGCAAATCTATAGAACTTTGCCCCCCCCATAGTTCATACGGCCGACATACGACCCATAGAATTGATTGTTAAGCTTTTTCATAATTTAATATTTTATTTGTTATTAATATTTGTCTGCCTATTGCCGAAACTCACTCCAGGAAATACAGGAGGTTTAACGACATGATGAATATCGATACCAGAAATAGAAAGATATAAAACTGTTCCTGTTTGAAGAAATCACGAAAGCTGATGCGAGCCTTCCGATGTTCCTCAAGATACATCCTGTACTTATGTATCATGGCATATACGAAGATGATACCTAACATGAGTGCAAACACCCCGATGATGATCAGGGCGAGTTCTATCCTTGGTATGGTTTCTAATAATTCTTTCATGGTGCAAATATAGTGTTTTTTTTTCAAAAAAGGTGTCGCATTCCTCTGTATAGGTGTCGCATTCCTAAGAAAAAGGTGTCGCATTCCTACGAATGCGACACCCTTTTTAACGTATTTTTTCATTTCGCGATGCGTTTTCCTGGTATTTATCGAAAAATGGTTAATCCTGCTTTTTACCCTCTGCGGCTACATTTTCAGCCATTTTCTCCCGCCATTCGGTAGGAGTACAACCTTCCTTTAACTTGAAAATGCGGTACAGACAGGGGCAGGCAGAGAAGCTGCAAAACGTACCTCGGCAAGCCAGAGGCGGAAGGTGGAGTCTAGGCATGAAGTGAAGTAGCGTGCCAACTCGTTCTTGTAAATATCCAGCGAGCGTGACAGGATAACCATGATTCAATATGGTATCCCCCGCCGGCGCACCAGTCTTCCAGCTTCTTTCACTTCTCTTTCCGGAGTCTTTCAGAAAGCTTCGGTTGTAAAGTCTTTTCCTTGTCAGTATATTCAAGTAACTTGCGAAACTTTAGTCACCATATAACCAAGGGTCTATACGCCATCTTTTCATCGTGACATATAGACCCTTGTCGTTTTCCGTAATCAGATATATACTGTTAACCTAATTATATTTTAATGACGAGAGATCTACACTATCCCTGTCTATCATTTGAAAGACGAAGGGATAACCTTCACTTTCTTCCATATTAATTTCAAATTAACTGTTTGTAGACAGGGATGCGGATTTTGTCTAATTGTTCTGTTGTCAGAGCCTTGACATCATCGTTAACAGTAAAATACACTGTAGGATATCGGTACTTACCATTAGGCATAAGTACCTTCGTTACCTGCTTGATAATCTCAACTCCATCAAGCGTAACTATCTTAGTCTCTGTTTTATCTACTATCTTTCCCATAAGCAGAATTTTTGTTATTTGATTTATTGATAATGCAAACAGGCACAATGAAAATTTGTTCTCAAATTGCCGATTGTAGCACTTCTGCTGCAAAGATACGTTGTTTTTTTGTAACCACCAAATTATTCGTGAAGAAAACAACATAAAAAATATAATAGCGGAGATATTGATGACAAATATCACCATATAATCAAGGGTCTATACACCACTTGTCATCGTGGCATATAGACCCTTGTCCTGTCACATAAGAAACGCAATCTCTTACTTTTTCATAAACTTTTCACAGAAATCTCTTGCGGGTTTGAAAATAAAGTCGTAACTTTGCGCTAGCATTTTAATATAGATGATTATGAAGCAGGTAGAAGAAAGATACATCAGCTTTGAAGCCAGCAAGATGGCATATCGGGATATCAAGAACTGCATTGATACGGCGAAGCAAGAAGGTCTTGCGGAGGGTATAGAACTAGGGAGGAAAATATGTATGGAATTAGGAATGAACCAGAAAGCCCTGGATATTGTCAGGAACATGCTTGCTGATGGCGTTGACATCAATCTGATTATGAAGTATGCCGGACTTACCCAGGAACAGATAGAAAAATAAAATATTATCTCAGAAATTTCTTTATCATATGAGAGTGTAAATTAAACTGTGTCAAGCTACAATAAAAGTAGTTTAACACAGTTTTTATATTATGGACAACTTAGAAATTGATTACAAGAAAGCAGCTCAGCA
>OCPZ01001110.1_pt1 | contig 14227 bp, 8 predicted proteins | sample 1538881 | NCBI WGS metagenome assembly OCPZ01 (sample SAMN04571733, study PRJEB22368) | human gut metagenome | biome: human gut; material: stool | host: Homo sapiens | place: Luxembourg | collected 2013-01-11 | reverse complement strand
ACAAAAAGGCATGCCAATAACAGCATTAATTTTCTTTTCATAAATTCTCTCTTAAAGTTCAACTTTACATTAATTATCTCTATACTCTAACAAGTTGCAAAATTATTAATAAATATGAAACTAACAATTAATTTGATAAAAAAAGGTTGTATATATAACATATTGTTATTTATAACATCAAAAACATGCTGATAAACATCTTTATTCGCTTTGAATATTCCGAATTATCAAGCATTAAATGTCAATTTGTGAAGACAAAGTGTACTAATTAACATTCTGTTTGCTTGTTTTTGGACATAAAACTCACCCATACACGTTTCTTTTTGATTTATTATAAAGAAATGGCGATAAAAAAATAGCATTTAAATTAAAGTTATGTAAATACTTAATTATTGAATTTTAATTTTTGCAGAAATTAATGCAGGTTCAACCTTAATTATAGCACAGAACTTAGTTTAATTTGTTCTTAGTATTAACTAAAAGATTATAGAATGAAGAAGATTAGTTACAGCCTCGTGTTTAACAGAAAAAAGAAGCTGAACAAAAAGGGAATGGCATTGGTACAAGTAGAGGCTTACTTAAACAGGAGAAAAATGTATTTTTCAACCAGGGTATACCTTAAACCAGAACAATGGGACGTAAAGCGAAGGATGGTAAAGAACCATCCTAATTCAGATGCTTTAAATCGAATGCTATATGATTTTATAGCTGACATCGAACAGAAAGAACTTGGATTATGGCAACAGAGAAGATCGATATCTTTAGATTCGTTGAAAGACTCTATTGACAAACCGGAAAATAGTGGAAACTCATTTCTGACGTTTTTTAAAGAAGAAGTCAACAACTCTTCTTTAAAAGAAAGCACCAAACAGAACCATCTATCCACTTTAGAATTGTTGCAAGAGTATAAAAAAGACATTGTATTCACTGATTTGACATTTGAATTTGTGTCTTCGTTTGATAACTATTTGCAATCTAAAGGGTATCATCTCAATACCATTGCCAAACATATGAAGCATCTAAAGCGGTATGTAAATGTGGCTATAAATAAGGAATACATGGATATTCAGAAGTATGCTTTTAGAAAATATAAAATAAAAAGTATAGAAGGAAATCATACGCACCTATCTCCGGAAGAGCTGAATAAAATGGAAAATTTGATTTTGGAAGGGAAATTTACGAAGTTGCAAAAATCGAAGGATGCCTTTCTATTTTGCTGCTATGCCGGCTTACGGTATTCTGATTTTATAAATCTGACGGCTGCAAATATTGTTGAACTCCATCAGGAGACATGGTTGATTTACAAATCCGTTAAAACAGGTATTGATGTGCGTCTACCTTTATATTTATTATTTGAAGGTAAAGGTCTTAAGGTTTTGGAGCACTATAAAGAGGATCTGGATGGATTCTTTAAATTGAAAGATAATTCTAATGTAAATAAAGACTTGAATGCATTAGCTAAGTTGGCAAAAATGGATAAACGTATATCATTTCATACAGCACGTCACACAAATGCTACCTTATTAATATATAGTGGTGCCAATATAACCACTGTACAGAAACTGTTGGGGCACAAAAGCGTGAAGACAACTCAAGTGTATGCCAATATCATGGATATGACCATTGTGCATGATCTTGAGAAAGCGGCCCATTCAAAATTAGCTAATAGACAAAAAGGTTAGACATTGATTGTCTAAGAATGTCCTGTTTTTAAGATTGGTTTCAATAAAATTGATTCAGAATCTAACAATATGGCAGAAATAATGCATAAATCAATGTAAGAATATGCAATTTACAAGTGATTTGTCGCATATAAATGACTGTAATATACATAATAAGTGCAATGTCAGGACTCATTCCTTTTAAAGGGACGATCCGTTCCTTTAAAAGGAACAGATCGTTACTCACCGAGAAACATCTAATTGCTTTAAAAGGAAGAGTCAAAAGTAGTTTTAATTTCTAAATCTGTTCTAACTGATAGATTTTTTTGTCACAGGGGAATATATCATATCGAAACTAAACGTTTCTTTTATATTTAAAGGTGCAAGCTGATACAAACAATCGCATATCACAAGGAGACAATAGTAGACAGATATATTTCATCTGCAGATCTGCTGTTTTAAAATTCTGCCGATTTTTGTTACTACCACAAGCTAGTCTTGCATATTTTGAATTATACCATAACTAAATATGCTTTTATTCAGATTTGTTCTTTTTCTACTATTATGCAAAAAGTAATCATTCATTATGATTGGTGGTGAGAAATATCCAATAAATATAAAAATAGTATTCATTAATGGCGCTTCATATAAATAAAAAAAGACGCAACTTGCTTATAATAAATTACTTAGTTGATAAAAACGGATAGAAACAGGGTATCATCCGTTAAAGAAAAGGGTAGCTTTGATACTGATAAATAATTGATTATCATGTTTATATATGGATACAATAATATGTAAAATGATTAGGCTTATATTTCTCATTATTGTAATAATCAGCATTTTATATTAAAAATTAGTTCTGCAAAGACTTTGCAAATTTCGTACATCGGTATGCAAACTCAAGAAGTAGCGATTAAGCCTAATTTAAAGGTAGTACTTAGGTCGGATGCTCAACAGATCGATGAAGTTGTTGTTACAGCAATGGGTATTAAAAGATCTGAAAAAGCATTAGGTTATGCTGCGACCTCAGTGGGTGGAGAAAAAATTGCGGAAAGCCGTACATCTGATGTGATGTCAAGCTTGGCAGGTAAGATTGCAGGTGTACAGATTTCCAGCACTTCATCTGACCCCGGAGCCTCTAATTCGGTCATTATCCAACCAGCCACTATATGTCGTGGATGGAGTACCTTTGAATAACTCTACCGTATACTCTACAGATGGTTTGAATAGCGGATATGATTTTGGAAACGGTGCCAACGCTATCAATCCGGATGATGTGGCAAACATGACTATTTTGAAAGGTGCTGCGGCTACTGCTTTGTATGGTAGCCGTGCCGCCAATGGTGTAGTCATGATTACTACCAAAAGTGGCCGGAAAGAAAAAGGAGTTGGAATCGAGTATAACGGTGGAGTTCAGTGGTCAACTGTTCTGCGTCTGCCGGAATTTCAAAATGAATTTGGTATGGGATGGAACGGCAACCATACAGAATTGGAGAACGGTTCTTGGGGACCTCGTTTCGATGGTTCCATGCAGCTGTGGGGGAATGTGTACAACAACTCTCAGAAACTGAAACCTTATGTGGCAATGCCTGATAACATCAAAGACTTTTTTGATGCGGGATTCAGATATAGCAACAGCCTTTCATTCAATGGAGCTACAGATAAAAGTGATTATTATGTATCATTCTCTCAGATCAGCGATGATGGTATGATCCCGACAGATGCTGACAGCTACGATAAATATACTTTTTCTGCACGCGGCAGCCATAAGGCAGGAGCGTTGACATTCTCTTCTTCACTGAATTACGCTTATCAGAAGAATAACTTTGCTACTACGGGACAAGGTTTGTCCATGCTAAACTCTTTATATCAGACACCAAGAGATATCAGCATAATAGGACTGGAAGACCAGAATGATCCGTTCAACACTCCGGGATATTATTATACCCCCTACGGAGTTATGAACCCTTATTATATTTTGAATAACTATTTGAATGAATATGAATCTGAAAGATTCTACGGAAAATTTCAGTTGGATTATGAATTCCTGAAATACTTCAAGTTTACGTACCGTATGGGCTTGGATACTACGACAGGACAAAGTGACAAAGGAAAACCGAATCTGTACGCTCTTTATTATGAAGGTACTCCTAATGGAGAAGGTCAGGGCTCCAGCAGTCCTTTCTCTGGTGAAACCGGACAATATTCCGAGCAGATAACCCGTCGTCGTGAGATAAACCAGGATATTATGGTTAATTTCAATATGCCGGTTAACGATTTTAATGTCAATGCACTGGTCGGTTTCAATGGCAATGAACGTAAAGTCTCTTATCAATATTCAGAAGTTAATGATTTAACGATTCCTACATGGTTTAATCTGAAGAACTCCGGCAAAACTCCTATAGTAGAACAGCACATGGAACTCAGACGTCTGATGGGTGTTTTCGGACAGTTTGAAGGTTCATGGAAGAATATGCTCTATTTAACGGTAACTGCCCGTAATGACTGGTCTTCTACTCTTCCGAAAGAAAATCGCAGTTTCTTCTATCCCGGTATTACCGGTAGTTTTATTTTCAGCGAATTATTGAATGACAATCTGCAGGATGTGATAACTTTTGGTAAGATACGCGCCAGCTGGGGTAAAACAGGTAACGATGCTGATGTGTATATGGTTAATCCTGTGTATGCACAATCTTCCAATAGAATACCTTTCGGTTCTCTGACTTTCCCTCTAGGAGGTGTCAACGCTTACTCTGCAGGAAATGTACTCGGAAGTAATACATTAAGTCCGGAAATGACCACAGAATCTGAAGTCGGTTTAAATATGGCTTTCTTCAAAAACCGCCTCTCTTTTGACGTATCTTATTATAATAGGAATACCGATAAGCAGATTTTCTCTTTGGCTATGGACCCTGCTTCAGGCTATACAGCACAGAATATGAACTTGGGTAAGATTCGTAACCGTGGTATAGAACTCCTGATCAGCGGTACTCCGATAAGAACAAAAGATTTTAGTTGGGAACTGACATGGAACTTCACAAAGAACTGGAGCAAGGTGATCAGTTTGCCGGAAGAATTGGGTGGCATTACAACGATTTATGGTCTCAATGGAGGTACCAGTATGTACGCTATAACAGGCATGCCTGTTGGTGTTTTCAAGGCTCAGGTAGCCGAACGTGATCCGCAAGGACGTATTGTAGTAAATTCATCAACGGGTCTTCCGGTTGAAGCTAGCGAATTCGGAATCTGCGGAGATATGAATAACAAATATCAAATGGGTGTTTCTACTAATTTAAAATATAAAGGCATAAGCTTAGGCATTGATTTTGATATCCGTCAGGGGGGAGTAATGTATTCACGTACTAAAGATATAAACTATTTTACCGGTAACGTAATACAGACTGCCTACAATGACCGTAATCCTTTGATTGTTCCTAACTCAGTAAATAAAATAGTGAATGGAGAAAACGTTACTTATGTAGAAAATACAACTCCTATTACCGGTTCTAACATTTATAAATACTGGGGTGACGGTGGCTCTGATATGGGAAGCTGCTTCCTGGTGGACAAATCATACGTCAAGCTTCGTTCTGTTGTATTAGGTTGGGACCTCCCCAGAAGATGGTTGGCAAAAACTCCTTTCCAGGCAGTAAAAGTGTCTGCATATGGCAATAACTTATTTGTCTGGACTCCATCCAGCAATACATTTATTGATCCCGAAATGACTTCATTTGGTAATGACCTTGAAGGTAACTATGGAGAATACACAGCTAATCCCAGCTCACGTCGTTTCGGTTTCAACTTAATGGTTAAATTTTAAACAGGAATAAAAATGAAAAAAATATTATTATATGCATCATTAGCAACAACAGCATTGTTTGCAGGTTGCGACCTGAACATCAATGACGACCCGAACTACCCGATGAATGATCAGGTGACGGCGGATTTGATATTCCCCTCTATCAGTGCTTCCATTGCTTCGGCGGTAGGCGGAGAAATTTATAATTACGCTGGCTTTTTCGCTCAGTACTATGAACAGAAACCGGAGTCGAATCAGTATAACACTCTATGTGAATATACATTTACCGAATCTTCCCAGCAAATGGATTATTCTTATAGAATCCTGTTTGCAGGAGCTTTGGAAGATGCAAAGCAGGTTCTGGAAAAGACTACAAACCCTGCCGACCGCTTCGCCACTACCATACTAAGAGCATATGCCTTTCAGATAATGGTAGATAATACCAGTGACTCACCTTATTCGGAAGCTCTGCAAGGTAATGCCAATGCCACACCTAAATGGGATACAGGTGAAACAGTATATAAAGGTATATTAGGTGAGATCGATGCAGCAGAAGCTGCTTTGGATGGAAGCGGTATGGATGTGCCGGATTTGATATTCAACAAAAATATCGCTCAATGGAAAGGTTTTGCCAATGCTCTTCGCCTCCGTATGTATCTGCGTTTCATTGATGCCAATATAGATGCGGCTTTGTATACAGAGAAAGTGAAGACCTTGGTACAAAACAACGAATTCTTTACCGGTGACGTGAAACTGGATTGTTTTTTGGATGAAACAGACAAACGGAATCCATGGTATAATACAAATGCGGTCGGATTGACCGGTAATCATTGTGCTGCTTATCCATTAATTTCTTATTTAAGCAGTACGGGAGATCCTCGAATCGCCTATGGTATTAGTAAAACAGATGCGGATGGAAAGTATGTCGGTCAACTTCCCGGAGGAAAAACACATATGCAAAGCATTCTGGGTACTGACAACTGGAAAAATAAAAACGTGAGTGCGATTGATTACTCTATCGGGGCTACAAAACCTGTCTATTTCTTTACTCAGGCTGAATTACAATTCCTGATAGCAGAGGTATATGCTCGTTTCCTCAATGATGATGCGAATGCAAAAAGTGCTTATGAAGCAGGTGTAACTGCTGACTTTGCCGTTCGTGGATTTACAGGTCAAGAAAGCACTATTCTGGAAGGAGAGTGTGCATGGTCTGCTGCCTCTACACTGGCAGACAAGCTAAACTTGATTTATATGCAGAAATGGGTAGCTCTTTTCTATATGGATCACATGGAAGCATGGAGTGAGATTCGTCGTACGGATTGTCCGAAACTATCTTCTTATTCAGCAGCTCAGATACAAGCTAATGAGGCAGTATACACTCCGGGAGAGTTGGTTGCACCATGGACTAATGGTCTGGAAGCAGGCGGACTGATGAAACGTATGACTTATCCATTAAGCGCACGTCAGCAAAATGTAAATACTCCTGCAGGAGTACCGGGAAGTACTCCGGTTTGGTGGGATATCAAATAGTAACCAATAACTTAGTAAGTTTTACGTATGAAAAATATAATATACAGCATATTAGTATGTTTGCCGTTTGTCTTTGGAGCTTGCGACAAATCAACAGATGATACTTCTAAAGTCACCTATTTTGTAACGTTGGAAAGAGAAGGCGATGAAAAGATCGTTTTAGAAAAAGGACAACCCTTTGTGGAGCCGGGATATTATGCGGAAATGAATGGAGAGGATATAACTGAATCAGTTCAGATAAAAGGAAGTGTTGATGTCAACACTCCGGGAATCTACAATTTAGTATATGCGGCATACAATGAGGACGGTTTTGCCAAAACATTCACGAGAACAGTATATGTAGCAGATGATACTGCTTCTCCTTTGAAATCCGGAATTTATACTATAGCCGAAGGAAGCAAGCGTACCGCCCCTTCTGTGGTAGCTTTCAGTGGATATGAGATTGTGATTTTGCAGATGGAACCGGGAATATTTTATATCAGCGATTTCTTAGGAGGCTGGTATGACCAGCGTGCTGGCTATGGACCGGATTATGCAATGGTTGGTAAATTCGAATTGAATGATGATAATACCATTACTCCTCTGGAAAGTTATGTTGCAGGTTGGGGAGATTCCATGGATCAAATGACTAATACATTATTAGATCCTGCGACTGGGACTCTGAAATGGACTGTTGCTTATGCCGGTCAGCTATCTTTTGACATTATAGTAAAACAATAAAAATACGATTATGAAGAAATATATGATATTACTTTTAGTTTCACTGGCTTTTACATTCGTGGCATGCGACAACGATACAGAACCAGGTGGTACTGCTGTTGAAAAAATGGCAGGAGACTGGTGGGTGACAGTGAATGCATTTATTGACGGGAAAGAAGTAGAAGATCCCTTTGGAGCAGGACATCTGCAAATGAGTACTTACAATACAGCCAGCAACAGTGAAACTGAAATGTGGCTGGACGATTTAGGAAATTTCTGGGAATATAAACTGAAAGTAAACGTGAATTATGCAACGAGGACTTTCTCGACAACGGGCTTTGTGGATAATGTAACATATGAGTCCAAAGTGAAGATAACTGATGGTAAGGTACTGGAAAAAGCTGCCACAACTCCTAGCGGTATGCCTGCTGACAGTATCGTATATATGGTACAGTTCGACGACGATGAAGATGGATTAACTTATAAGGTTTCAGGTTTTCGTCGAACAGGTTTCCCTGCTGACGATTTTTAACAGAAGAGTTTAAATATGGAGAGGGCTGTTCCGCGAGTGGAACAGCCTTTTTTGCAATCTAACTTCAAATAAGACAGATCAATATATGGCAGTCTCTAATATTTACAATAATTGCTTGCCTTTAAAAGAAAAATGAATGGGATAATGTTTTTAATTAATAATATCCATTACCTGATTAATTGTATACAAATGAAGGTGCCTTTTATAACATGATACTATTTTTTTATTTATAATAGCTACCTGTTTTACAGATATAATATTGATTATAAGATAAATACTCCTCATTTCGGTAGAGAAATGGTATTACAAAGAGAGAGTAGATCATAAGCTGAATTTTGCTAACTAACTGTCAAATAGATGTATAGGCTATTTCTGTTTGATAAAATATCGACCTGTGTTACTGATTTGCACTCTGTATATCTTTCTGATTATCAGTTATATATAAATTTATTAGTTCTGCAAAGACTTTGCAGATTTCGTATATCGGTATGCGGACACAAGAAGTTGAAATCAAACCAACTTTAAAAGTCGTATTAAAGTCTGATTCTCAGAATCTTGATGAAGTTGTAGTAACAGCTATGGGTATCAAGCGATCTGAAAAATCTTTAGGTTATGCTGTCTCCAGTGTAAAAGGAGATGAGATAACTAAGGCGCGTGAAAGTAATGTGCTTAATTCGTTGTCCGGTAAGATTGCAGGTTTGCAAATTGCACAGTCGTCCGGAACAGTAGGTGGTAGCTCAAGTATACAGATTCGTGGCGCTTCTTCCATTGGTACAGTTTCTTCTCCTCTGTTTATTATTGACGGACTTCCTATTGATAATGGTTCTTACAATCCTGACAGAACCAATGGTATAGTCGATGTGGGTAACCGCGCAGGAGACATCAACTCTGACGATATTGAATCTATCAACGTATTGAAGGGTGCAGCTGCAACCGCATTGTATGGAGCGCGTGCAAAGGATGGTGCAATTGTTATTACCACAAAGAAAGGAAAAAAGAACTCACCGGTCTTTGTTACGGTGAATTCCTCAACACGATTTGAAAATGTACTCAAATTGCCTGATTTCCAGAATGAGTATGCACAGGGTAGTTACGGAGTGTATAATGTAAAGATGTTGAATGGATGGGGACCGAAGATTTCGTCGGTACAAGATCAGCAATTTACAGATTATAAAGGAGATAAAGTGACTTTGAAGGCAAATCCTGATAATGTGAAGGATTTCTATGAAACCGGAATGAGTTATATTAATAATGTATCAGTAGCCGGAGGTGGTGAAAAAGCTGATTTCCGTTTGAGTTTTACCTCTACCAACCAGACGGGTGTTGTACCTGGTTCTGACTATAATAAATATGCTTTTTCTGTGAATGCAGGTATGAACTTTACGAATAACTTTACAGGACGTATTTCTGCTCAATACATACGTTCTGATTCAGAAGGTCGTCCGGCACAGGGAGCAAATGATAGTAACTTGTTGATTCCATTGATCAATGGATTGCCAAGAACCATTGATATTCATGACATCAAGCAGAATTGGATTGATGAAAATGGTAAACAGATTACGCTAGACCCGGAAGGTAAAAGTAATAATCCGTACTGGATTATTAATAAGAATAAGTTTACCAATAATCTGGATCGTATGATCGGCAATATCACATTGACTTATAAACCGATTGAAGGATTGACTATTACTAATAATGCCGGAACGGATTTCTATACAGAAGGAAGACGTAAAGTTTATGCAAAAGGTACTGTAGGAGCCTTGAACGGTAAATTCCAGACTTGGAATTTGTATAAAAGAATTATAAATAATGACTTAATGGTTTCCTATGAGAAGACTTTTGCCAATGATTATCATTTTAAGGCTATGGTAGGTCACAATCTCTATCAGGAAGAATGGAAAAATGAGAATGTACAAGCTCAGAATCTCGTAGTTGACGAGTTATATACATACACTAATGCAAAGTCTACTACTCCGGTGAATTATTATGAAAAGAAACGTCTTGTGGGTTTGTATGGAGATATTAGCTTGGGATATAAAGATATGCTTTTCGTTAATGTAACAGGACGTAATGACTGGTCGTCTACTTTGCCTGTCAATAATCGTTCTTATTTTTATCCGTCTATCAGCGGTAGTTTCATTTTCACAGAGTTGATGGAGAATAAAGACATTCTGAATTATGGTAAGGTTCGTTTAAGCTATGCGAATGTGGGTAGTGATGAAGACCCATATAATTTAGCATTTAAATATACTCCTGCCAGTACTTATTTCTTGCAATATTTGGGCAATGTTAATACTTTCCCACATATGGGACTGGTTGGTTTTACCGGCCCTCGTGTATTGCCGAATGAAAATCTGAAACCTCAGAATCAAAGTTCATTCGAAGTCGGAGCTGATTTACGTTTCTTCGGTGGAAAGATTCGTTTGGATATGACTTACTATAGTAACATTACAAAGAATCAGATTGTAAGTATTGATGTCCCGTTATCAACAGGTTACTTTGCTAATAATATCAATGCCGGAAAGATTGCCAATAAAGGTGTCGAAGTAACTCTGGGTTTGACACCTGTAGAAACACGTAACTTTAAATGGGATCTGGATGCAACGTTTGCTTCTAATAAGCAGACTGTGGAAGAATTGGCCGAAGGACTTGATGAATATACATTAACAAGCGGATTGAGTGGTCTGCAGATTAAGGCTGCGAAAGGTGATTCGTTCGGTTTGTACGGTACTGCCTGGAAGCGTGATGATCAAGGCAATTATGTGATCAATTCTAAGACAGGTTTGAGAGAAACTGTCAATAACGTACGCCTGGGAGATGTTTATCCTGATTTTACAATGGGTATTAATAACACACTTACTTATAAAGGATTGACCTTCAGTTTCTTGATTGATATTCGTCATGGAGGGTCTTTGTATTCAGAAACTGTCGCTAATTTAAGAAGCAGCGGTTTGGCTGCAGAAACAGTAGCTCATCGTGAAGATGCTTCTTTTATCGAACCGGGCGTAATCCTTCAGGATGACGGAACCTACAGACCTAATGATGTGCCGGTGAAGAGTATGCAGGATTACTGGCAACATGTGTCCAATTCTAGTAATAATGAAGGAAATATCTATAATGCATCATTCGTGAAACTTAGAGAGGTACAACTGTCTTATAGTTTCCCACGTAAATGGTTCAAGAGTTTCTTTGTTAAATCATTGGATTTAGGCTTCGAGGCACGTAATTTATGGATCATCAAAGACCATGTGCCGCATATTGATCCGGAAGCAAACTTTTTTGGTCCCTCTCAAATCGGAGGTGGTGTAGAGTTTAACAGCATTCCTTCTACCAGAAGTTTCGGATTTAATCTCAGATTAACATTGTAAGAATTAAACGAAGATGATTATGAAAAAGAAAATATTAGTATATGCATTAAGCGCTTTGACATGTGGGCTGTTTACCTCATGCAGCGACTGGCTTGATATTAACCATGACCCCAATACTGCCGAGAAAGTTGATCCCGGATATTTATTTAACTATGCAGCTGTAAACTGGGCCGGAACACGAACAGGTGGTGACTTCTATATTCCTTTATCTATGAGTTCACAGTGTCAGGTTGACGGTGGACTTGATTATGGTGGATGGGATGAATCAGTATATACCATTTCTCCCTACAGCACAGGAAACGTGTGGAAACATTATTATTCTGTTGGTGGCAACAATTTGATGCTGGCTATTAAAAATGCAGAAGAATCAGATCCGGTGAATCACAATGCTATTGCACAATGTAAGATTCTGCTGGCTGAACATATGTATGAAGCAACCATGTTATGGGGAGACATACCTTTCACCGAGTCATGGAACGGAACAATCAAATATCCGAAGTTTGATTCTCAGGAAAGTGTGCTGAATGGTGTTCTGTCGTTGCTTGATGAGGCATTGCAGGTAATGGATCTGAATGATGCTAATGCGATTGATGAGTACGATATCTATTATAAAGGTGACATGAACAAATGGATGACTCTGGCAAAATCGTTAAAGTTCAGGACACTGATGGTCATGGTAGACAAAGATCCTTCTAAGGCTACTGCTATTGGTACGATGTTGCAGGCTGGAGGAATGGTTTCATCAGCATCAGATAATTTGGTATTTCCTTATTCTACAGACCCGGGCAATCAGAATCCTAAATATGAACTTATAGAGTTGGTCGGTGGTACGCAGATTTTGTTTTTTGCCAGCAATTATATGCTGAAGCCGATGCAGGAACGCAATGACCCCCGTATTCCTTGTTATTTTGAGCCGGGTGCCGATGGTGTGTACAGAGGGTTAGGCAACCGTGAGCCTGCTGAGACAGATGACAAGGATAATATGTTATCATCTGTTGTGAGCAGCTATCTTTTCAGGAAAGATGCGCCGGAGCTGATTTACTCTTGTCAGGAACAGCTGCTTCTGGAAGCGGAAGCTTATGCTCGCGGTTTGGGAGTTGCTCAGAATCTGTCGAAGGCTAATGAATTGTACAAGAAAGGCGTTCGGGAAGCATGTGCATTCTATGGAGTAGCTGAAAACGATATTGATACATATGTTACAGGTTTGCCGGAATTGACAACAGTGACTCCGGAGAATGCATTATATGAGATTCATATGCAACAGTGGATTGATTTGATGGACCGTCCGTTCGAGGAGTTCGTGCAGTGGAGGCGTTCCGGAACTGCAGGCAATGAAGTTCCAACTTTGCAAGTACCGGAAGATGCAACTTCAAAAGAACTGATCAGAAGATGGGAATATAGCCCCGAAGAGATGACGGCTAATATCAATGCTCCGAAAGAATCTCCGAAGATCTGGGAAAAATTATGGTTTGATTTATAATCGAATTATTATAAATGGTTACGAAAAAGAGGACAATACAACATTGTCCTCTTTTTTTTTGTTATATTTGCGACCATATTTAGATTTATATATCAGAAGAAAAGAATGAAAGAATTTATAATATCCGAAGCCAAAGTAGAAACAGCAGTACTTGTCGGACTCATTACCCAGACGCAGGATGAGCGGAAAACAAACGAGTATCTCGATGAATTGGCTTTCCTTGCTGAGACGGCTGGGGCGGAAGTAGTAAAACGATTTACACAGAAATTGCCGACTGCCAATTCGGTAACTTATGTCGGAAAAGGGAAATTGGAAGAGATCAGACAATATATACGAACGGAAGAGGAAGAAGAACGTGAAGTAGGAATGGTTATCTTTGATGATGAACTTTCCGCGAAACAAATACGTAATATTGAAGCCGAACTGAAAGTGAAGATACTGGACCGTACTTCATTGATTCTCGATATATTTGCGATGCGCGCTCAGACTGCCAATGCGAAGACGCAGGTGGAGCTGGCTCAATATAAATATATGTTGCCACGTCTGCAACGGCTTTGGACTCACTTGGAACGCCAAGGTGGTGGATCAGGTAGCGGAAGCGGTAAAGGAGGCTCTGTGGGACTTCGCGGACCGGGTGAAACGCAGCTCGAAATGGACCGCCGTATCATCTTGAACCGTATGTCATTGCTGAAAGAACGTCTGGCTGAAATTGATAAACAGAAAGCTACCCAGCGTAAAAATCGAGGACGTATGATCCGTGTCGCACTGGTTGGCTATACCAACGTTGGAAAATCGACAATCATGAACTTACTGTCAAAGAGCGAAGTTTTTGCAGAAAACAAGCTTTTTGCTACACTGGATACAACGGTACGTAAAGTGATCATCGATAACCTGCCGTTTCTCTTATCTGATACAGTCGGATTTATCCGTAAATTGCCTACCGATCTGGTGGATTCATTCAAATCGACTTTGGATGAGGTGCGAGAAGCAGATTTATTGGTACATGTAGTCGATATCTCTCATCCCGGATTTGAAGAACAGATTGAAGTGGTGAACAGGACACTGGCCGACATTGGCGGCGGCGGCAAACCCATGATACTTATATTTAATAAAATAGACGCTTATACCTACGTGGAGAAAGCGCCGGACGACCTTACC
>OCPZ01001102.1_pt1 | contig 14333 bp, 22 predicted proteins | sample 1538881 | NCBI WGS metagenome assembly OCPZ01 (sample SAMN04571733, study PRJEB22368) | human gut metagenome | biome: human gut; material: stool | host: Homo sapiens | place: Luxembourg | collected 2013-01-11 | reverse complement strand
TAGGTGTCGCTGAACGCCTTCTCCGCGCAGTCGCAGCGGCTAAGGATATCGGCAACCGTCTCGCGGCAGATGTGGCGGTGCAGGCTCTCCATGGTGTCGTAGTGGGAATAGAAGGTAGTTTTGTTGATAAGCGCCTCCCTGCACAGGTCGCTGACCTTGACGGGCGACGGGTCGCGCATACGCATATCGACATAGGTGTGGACTATCAGCCGCTCCGTTTTGATATAGCGCAGATCGTTTTTATTTGCCATTTAACCGCCTCTTTTCGGAATAAGTTGCTTATATTACCAAAATGCGAAAGTGTTTCTTGATTAAACAACTTTCGTTGCTTATAATGTTAGCATATACTAAAAAATATTACAAGGGGGAGTGCGCCGAATGAACAGAAAAGACCGTAAGGACCGCACGGTTTATATCATGCTCACCGATTATCCGGACAAAGTCTCGCGGGCAATAAAAAGAGTCGGTCTTTGGGAATACTCCCATATGTCTATAAGCACGGACGAACACTATCCGAAATTTTTCAGCTTCACGGGCAGGCGCGGATTCATGACCGAGGACTTCGACCTCCATCCGACCTACAAAGGCACGGACGTTCCCTGCGCGCTGTTTGCTCTGCCGGTGACGGAGACGGAGCTTCGCAACGTCGAGCGCATAATAAAGCACATGACCTCAAACGCCGAGAAATACAAGTACAGCTATATCGGCCTTGCTCTGCTGTATTTGCGGATAATCCCCAAGCAGCGCGGACGCGACACCTGCGTGGGCTTCGTATCGCGCACGATAAGGGAGCAGACCTCGCTCTCCGAGGGACGCAGAAAGAAATTCTGCAGTCCGAACGACATAAAGTCTTTTTTCATAAACCAGCTCGTATTTGAAGGCCCGCTGAGAGTCCTGCTGCAAAAGGGAAAAGCATAAAAACAAAAGACCCGCCGCCGGTTAGCCCGCGCGGCGGGTCTTCAGTTAAAATCGACACGAAGCCCGATTTATCTAACCGACACCGACGGCATTTTATGCACGGTCAATTAAAACGGCGCGACCGCCGAGGCCGCGCCGTTTTTAATATTTAACCGCACTGCGGGCAATCTGAAATTCATACTTCCCTGAACACCGCCGCGAAGCCGCCGGAGGGGCGCATTGCTATGTCCGCGCTGTCCGCGCCGGTGACGCATATTTTCGTGCGGTTGAATCCGCGCTGATCCGCGAGGTCGTCGGTGTAAAGCTCCGCCTCGTATTTTTTGCCGCCCGACAAAAACGAAAACGGCAGATTTATATTCCGCTCGCCCTGCGAGCCGTTGAATACGGCCAAATACCATGTGTCCGCGCTGCGCCGCGCAAATATTGCGAGCTCGCCTATTTTGCTGCCGGGGAGCACGTGCGTCTCGTTCCAGATTACCGGCAGGGGTGATACAAATGAGTCGAGCCCGTGGGCTTTCAGTATAGACGGATCCTCGCTGACGGTGAAAAACGCGGAGTTATATATTATTGCGGAGGCGAGCATATGGCAGATGCTCACTTCGTTCAGGCATCTCGGCACGGAGAAGCACAGCGGCGTATAATCCGCATTCCCGCCGAGCATCCTTGTAAACGGGAGAATCGTGTCGTTGTCCGCGTCGGCCTTGCATTGGAGTCCGCGAATCGCCTCCATGCTCATCACGTTCGGGAAGGTGCGGCGCAGTCCCGTCGGCTTCTGCGGGTTGTGGTATATGACCATCAATTTGTGCTCCGCGGCCTCAAGCGCGAAACGGCGGTAAAACTCGGTCATGAACTGCGTCTCGCTCTCTATGTGGTCTAATTTTATGCCCTTTATCCCGAGCTTTTGGCAATTTTTGAAGAACCTGCGCCTGTACGGCGCAAACCACACCCTGTCCATGGCGGACTGCCAGAGCCATATCCCGACGGAGCGCTTCTCGGCGTCGTCAACGAGCTCCTTAACTTTTTTAAACGCGCCGTGCTCCGTTCTCGCCCAGTCGCGCCAGCCGTTGTCCGCGAGATTATATTCGTATCCCGCCTGCTCCGCGAGGGCGTTGAATTCCATTATCTTTTCGAATCGGCGGCTGTGCTCCTCGTCTATGAAATACGACCACGCGCTCTTGCCGGGGCGTATCCATTCGGCATTTTCGTATATTTTTCCGCTTGACGGCGCGGCGGCGTGGGTTATGACGCGGCAGCGGACAAGCTCCTCGAGCGAGCGGCAGACGGTAATTATGCGCCAAGGAGTTTTTCCGCCTTTTATGAAGAATTTGTCCGTATCCCAGAGCTCGACCTTGAATTTGCCCGCGCCGAGCGAGCGCAGAGCCATGCCGGGATAGTTCTCGATATCCGATTCGGTTATCATTGTATATATGTCTTTTTCGGGGAACTCGAATGCGGTCATGCAGGAGAAAATTTCGCCCGAGGGGAGCGCTGGGGTCTTTTTTGTCAGTGTCTTGCCCTGCATCTTTTTGAGATCCGTCTGATATCTGCAAACCGTGTCGCCGGGCACGTTGAACTGTCGGCGACGAGCAGCCCCGTATTCTTGTCAAAGAGCAGTCGGAAGCCGAAGCCGTCGTTCCATATGCGCACCTCGAGCGAATATCGGAATTTTTTCGAGCGCACGGGGAAGATATAATTTATGTGCCTGTCGGTGATGTCAGTCTCGGTGTCGGGGTCGCGCCGTATTTCTTCTCTTGAGTCTGTTTTCGGCTCGCCGAGCACGGCATCCTCGCCGAGATTTACCCCGCCTTGGACGAGCAGCCCTATTTCTGACGGCTCGATTACGGGCGTTTTGCCGACTGCCGCCGAATATGTAAGCTTACCGCCCGAGACGGTCACCTCGAGAGTACCGTCGGGGCTTTTGAGAATATAGCTGTCCCGATTTTTGATAAATTCCGCGGCGCAGTCCGTTTTGCGCCCGAATACGGAATATGCTGCAAAGCGGGCGCGTGCCTGTATTCCGAGCAGCAGCCGTCCCGTTTCCCTCATCATATATATCACCCCGTTAAACGCACATTGTCATGCACATTATAATATAAATTAATTTGCAACACAAGTTGATATTTCAACCCGGATATGTTATAATCCAAAGTAATTGAGTAAAAGGAGCGATTGTATGAAAAGCAATGTAGTTATCACCACAGACAGCCCTGCCGATTTAAGCGCGGAGCTTGAAAGCAGATACGATATACGTGTACTTCCGCTGTATGTTAATCTCGGAGGAAAATCATACCGCGACGGAATAGATATAACCACTCCCGATATTTTCAGGCACTACGACGAGACGGGCGAGCTGCCTACGACCTCGGCTATTCCGATAGGCGACTATGAGGCCTTCTTCAAGTCCTTTATCGACGAGGGAAAGAAAGTTGTCCATTTCTCGCTGAGCTCCGAGATATCCTCGACCCATCAGAACGCGAGACTCGCCGCGGAGGGAATGGACGGAGTTTATGTCATCGACTCGCGCCATCTGAGCTCCGGTATCGCGCTCCAGGTCATAAGAGCCTGCGAGATGCGCGATGAGGGCATGAGCGCGGAGGATATAGCGAAGGCCGCCGTTGATTTGAACAAAAAGACCTGCACGAGCTTTGTGCTCGACAAGCTCGAATATATGAAGAAGGGCGGCCGTTGCTCGACGGTTGCCGCGCTCGGAGCCAACTTGCTCTCTATCCGTCCGTGCATCGAGATGAAGGACGGCAAGCTCGGAGTTGCGAGAAAGTATCGCGGAAAGATACTCGACGTCAAGAAGAAGTATATCGAGGATGAGCTCAGCGCCCATAAGGACGACGCCGACCTTTCGCGCATTTTCCTGACCTCGTCGAGCGCTTCGGATGCCGAGGTGAAGGAGCTCACCGCGCTGATAAAGAGCATTCTCCCGTTCAAGGAGGTTCTCATCGGCTGCGCGGGCTGCACCATCGCAAGCCACTGCGGACCCGGATGCATGGGAATACTTTTCATGACTAAATAAATGAAAGAAAAAGCCGCCGCCTGTCTGAATTCAAACGGGTCGGCGGCGTTTTTGATACGGAGAAAAGATGATTAAAAATATAATTTTCGATATGGGCAACGTGCTTCTTAAATATGATACAGACCTACCGCTCGGCGCGTTCTGCCCCGATGAGGAAGCAAAAATTTTTATTCGCCGTGAGCTGTTCGAGAGCGCGGAGTGGATAGAGGCCGACAGGGGAAACATAACCGACGGCGAGATGCTTGCGGCGGCCAAGGAGCGGGTGCCTAAAGAATATCATGACGCGCTAGAAAAATGTGAGCGCCGCTGGCCGGAGTTTCTGGACAGGATTGACGGCGCGCCTGAGTTCTGCCGCGCGATGAAGCGGAGCGGGAGGAAAATCTATGTCCTCTCAAACGCGAGCGGGCGATTCTATGAATATTTTCCGCGCTTCTACGATATCGACTTCTTCGACGGCGCGGTAGTCTCGTGCGACCTGCACATCATTAAGCCCGACAGGAGGATATACGAATATATCCTCGATAAATACGGGCTGAAAGCCGAGGAGTGTTTGTTTATAGACGACCTCGAAAGAAACGTGCGCGGGGCGGAGGAAGTCGGAATAAACGCCGTGAGGTTCGAAAACAACTACGGAGAGATAGCGAAAAAATACGGACTTTGACGGAGAGGGCTGCCGCTAAATGCGGCAGCCCCCTGTTTTTATGATTTCTTTTTTGTCTTTGTTTTTCGTCTGTATTTTGCAAAGCAGACTATGCTTGCGATGACAAGCCCGATGCCGATGACGAGCACCCAATGCAGATAGTAGGTGTTGAGGAACGGAACGAACGAATAGACGGGCACGCGTGTTGTCGCCATGCGGTGTTCTTCGGATATCTGCGTTGTCCCGTCGGGGAGAATCTCCATCATCGGACCGTGGTCGTAGGTTACTTTTTGATACGACTCAATGACCTGCGATAAAGTCAGCAGTACGCCGACGATTATGATTCCGAGCACGAGAGTGATTATGCCCGCGATGAGCAGCTGACGGCTCTGCTCCGCGTTTTTGACCTTTTCTGCGGTGCGGGCTACTGCGGGGATGTCCTCGTCGCTGTCGAGTCCGTCCTTTATAAGATAGTCGGTAGTGACGCCGAAAAGCTCGCTTAACTGAACGATGTTGTCCGTGTCCGGAACGGCAGTACCGAGCTCCCATTTTGATACCGCCTGCCGCGAGACCGTTATCCTGTTTGCAAGCTCCTCCTGTGACCAGCCGCGCTCTTTTCTGAGCTTTTGCAGTTTTTCGGGGAAGTTCATGTTGATGTACTCCTTTTTGATTACTTACTATATGTATATTGTAAAAAAATTAGCCCAATAGGTTTTGCTACCCAAGCATCTGATTCGATCATTTGACCATTATACTTAATTTGTATGCGTTTACAGTTTCCTTTCCGATTGTTGTACTTATATCGTGTTTAGTTTCAGCATCTTTTGAATAAGTTTCGGAAATATCGCAAGACCCGTAAAACCGGTCGGAGCCATATTTGTTTACATCGTAAAAGAGGTTTAAGCTATGGCGGACATTTCGAATTTCATATAATAATGCCATTGGTTCAAAAGGTGTTGAATTGTTAATATGTATGGTGGAAATTGAATCTTTATATTTAAGCTCGCTTGTATTATACTGGGAATTTTCTGCTTTTTCAAGCTTTTGCCAAAGCTAATCAACTCCTTGCTTTTTAGTTATTGCGTTTTCTGTGTAATAAAAAGAGTGTCGGTATCCGTATCGAAAACAAGAAACAAAGAGTTTTCGTAAAGCTCCATCTGTTTCCAAATATAGTTGCTATTCCAATTAGGACAATTTTCATCTGAAAGTTTCAAATCTGAAAGGGTTTCTTGGAAATGCTCTTCAAACGCAGGAGATTTTTTTGATGAAAAATCATCGAAAAACTCACTTCGCTCTTTAACTTCAAATACAGTGTAACGTACACCGTCATTATGTGAGCTGTTTCCGTCCTTTATATCAAGCTTTACTTTCATTTTGTCAGGAAGTTCGATATCCCAGTTCTGCTCATATATTCTTTTTGCCGAGTAATATAAATTCCCCGCAACATAAAGTCCGATTGGAATGGCAATTGCTAAGACGAGGACGAGGGCGATAATACACTTTTTATTGTTAATAATGACGCTCCTTCCTGTAATAAGATGCTTCGTAAGTCGAGCGGCTGTGCAAGCGATCAGGCAGTCAACGGCATCGCCACCTTTTTAAAATTTGTAACACAAATTGGAGTTTTCGATTGTTGTGTTACAATAATTATTATATATAAATCAAAATTTCGGTCAACATATCAAAGTTTGCAATCCGTCAACCGGAGCTTACATTGAGTACTTTTTCGGTTGCGGCGAAAAAAACAAAAATTTTTTTCTTTCGAAAACCCTCTATCTTGTCCGCATTTTGACTAAAATATCCATATATAGAGGGTCGATTTTTATCACGAAAGTTTTTGAAAAAATATTGCGAAAACCCTTGCAATACAAGGCTTTGTGTGGTATTATTATCAGGCATGATTGTGGGAAGTGGGGCAAGTACGCCCTAAACACAATCAGCTGATATGCGATGATGCAGAAGGTGGCCGTCCTTTGAGACGGGGAATTTCTGCGGAGTATGTCCGATTTTAAAACCGGGCGAAACAGGTCTGACTGCCGCACGGGGTGCGTTTCCCTCGCACCTTCGCTTGAGGCAGCAGTAATTGCATCTGCTTTCAACAAACCCGGAAATATCGTTTTCCGGTTTTTTAAAAGGGAAACGATGAAACACCCGGAGGCGTTGAAAGAAAAGAGCAATGCCCGCCAATTATTAAGGAGGCGCAAACAATGGCAGCAAAGGGAAAAATCAGAATCAGACTTAAGGGCTATGACCACAACCTCGTAGAGACCGCAAAGAGAACCGATGCTCAGGTTTCCGGTCCCGTACCGCTCCCGACAGAGAAGGAAGTCGTTACCGTCCTTCGCGCAGTCCACAAGTACAAGGACTCCCGCGAGCAGTTTGAGCAGCGTACACACAAAAGGCTCATAGACATCATCAGACCTTCAGCAAAGACTGTTGAAGCTCTTACCGGTCTTGAGCTTCCCGCAGGCGTGGATATAGAGATCAAACTCTAATACTCTAATACATTATATATATGCGTGAGAGCGCGAATATAATGTACGCCGCAGGTCAAGTTGGCGAGAGCCAACCAATAACCTAAAGGAGGAGAAAGGAACTATGCAAAAAGCACTCATCGGAAAGAAGATCGGCATGACTCAGATCTTCGATGCAAACGGAAACGTTGTTCCCGTAACAGTCGTCGAGGCAGGCCCCTGCTCTGTCGTTATGAAGAAGACTGTTGAAAACGACGGCTACGAGGCTGTTCAGCTCGGCTTCGGCGACGTCAAGGTACAGAGAGTCAACAAGCCCGAGAAGGGTCACTTCGACAAGGCGGGCGTCGCCCCCAAGAAGTCCCTCAGAGAGTTCAGACTTGACGACCAGTCGAGCCTCAACGTGGGCGATATCCTCAAGGCTGACGTTTTCGCTGTCGGCGATCACGTTGACGTTGTAGGTACAAGCAAGGGTAAGGGCACCGCAGGCGCCATCAAGAGATGGAACTTCTCCAGACTCAAGATGACTCACGGTACCGGCCCCAACGCAAGACACGCCGGTTCTCTCGGCGCGTGCAGCGATCCCTCGAGAGTTTACAAGGGAAAGAAGCTCGCAGGTCACCTCGGCCACGAGAGAGTTACTATCCAGAATCTTGACATAGTCAAGGTCGACGTTGAGAACAACCTTATCGCCATAAAGGGCGGTATCCCCGGCCCCAAGGGCGGCCTCGTTCTCATCAGAGACAGCGTTAAGAATGTGTAAGAAAGGAGTAGAGTTTAATGCCTAATTATTCAGTTTTTGACAAGACCGGCAAGAAGGTATCGGACATTGCCCTTTCGGACGCGATCTTCGCAATCACCCCGAACGCTTCGGCAATGCACCTCTGCGTGGTAGCATATTTGGCAAACCAGCGCCAGGGCACTCAGTCTACCCTTACACGCGCTGAAGTCAGAGGCGGCGGCAAGAAGCCCTGGAGACAGAAGGGCTCGGGCCGCGCAAGACAGGGCTCCATCAGGAGCCCGCAGTGGACCCACGGCGGCGTCGCACTCGGCCCCAAGCCCCGTGAGTACGGCAAGACAGTCAACAAGAAGGTCAGAAGACTCGCTATGAAGTCCGCTCTTTCTTCCAAGGTTGCAGCCGAGGAGCTTATCGTCCTTGACAGCCTCGAGATGAACGAGATAAAGACCAAGGAAGTTGTCAGCGTTCTCAAGGCTCTCGAGACCGGCAAGAAGGTTCTCATCGTCCTTCCCGAGAAGAACGAGACCGTCTACAGAAGCGCTCGCAACATCAAGGGCGTCAAGACCACTCTTGTCAGCACACTCAATGTTTACGATATCCTCAACTGCGATTCTCTCGTAGTGCTCAAGGATGCCGTATCTAAGATTGAGGAGGTATACGCATGAGCAAGATAGCACAGGACATCATCCTTCGTCCTATCATCACCGAGGAAAGTATGCTCGGTACAGCGGACAAGAAGTACACCTTCTCCGTTGCAAAGGACGCAAACAAGATAGAGATAGCCAAGGCAGTCGAGGAGCTCTTCAAGGTCGAAGTCAAGAGCGTCAACACTGTTAACTGCCGCGGCAAGAAGCGCCGCTACGGCCGTTTCGAGGGATACACTTCCTCGTGGAAAAAGGCTATAGTGACCCTCACGGAGGACTCCAAGACCATCGAGTTCTTCGACGGCATGATGTAATAATCAACCAATAATCCGGCGGTAAAGTATGGAGGGTCGACACCTCCGCAAAGCCGCTATAAGGAGAGTGAAACCAAATGTCGATCAGAGTTTACAAGCCGACAACAAACGCTCGTCGTAATATGTCGGTCACAGATTACTCCGGGCTGTCAAAGGTTGCTCCCGAGAGAAGCCTTCTCGCTCCTCTCTCCAAGAATTCCGGACGCAACAGCTACGGCAGAATCACCGTTCGCCATCGCGGCGGCGGAAATCGCAGAAAGTATCGTATAATCGACTTCAAGCGCGATAAGTTCGATGTTTCCGCGACTGTTAAAACACTTGAGTACGATCCCAACCGTTCAGCTCATATAGCTCTGCTTGAGTACGCCGACGGCGAGAAGAGATACATCATCGCTCCCGCAGGCCTCTCGGTGGGCGACACGGTTGTCGCAGGACCCGACGCCGATATCAAGGTCGGCAACGCACTTCCCCTGACCAACATCCCCACCGGTACATTCGTTCACAATGTTGAGCTTTATCCCGGCAGAGGCGGTCAGCTGGCAAGAGCGGCGGGCAACTCCGCACAGCTCATGGCTAAGGAAGGCACATACGCCCTTCTTCGTCTGCCCTCGGGCGAGCTGAGAAACGTTCCCGCCTCCTGCATGGCAACAATCGGTCAGGTCGGCAACGTTGACCACGAGAATGTTAAGATCGGTAAGGCAGGCCGCAACCGTCACCTCGGTTGGAGACCCACCGTCCGCGGCTCCGTCATGAACCCGAACGACCACCCGCACGGCGGCGGTGAGGGCAAGAGCCCGATCGGCAGACCCGGTCCCTGCACTCCGTGGGGCAAGCCCGCACTCGGCTATAAGACGAGAAACACCAAGAAGGCCTCCGATAAGCTTATCGTGAAGCGCCGCAACGGCAAGTAAGTCGAGAAAGGAGCAGAAATAATGGGCAGAAGCGTTAAAAAAGGACCTTTCGTGCAGCCTAAACTGCTCGAGAGAGTCGTGGAGATGAACAAGACCGGCAACAAGCAGGTTCTCAAGACCTGGAGCCGCAGCTCCACAATCTTTCCCGAATTTGTCGGCCACACCTTCGCTGTTCATGACGGACGCAAGCATGTCCCCGTGTATGTAACAGAGGATATGGTTGGACATAAACTCGGTGAATTCGCACCGACCAGAACTTTCAAGGGTCATGCGGGTTCCAAAACAACAAATAACGGTAAATAATCAGTCGAAAGGAGTGTGTAACAATGCAGGATAATACAATGCCTCAGGCAGTGGCTAAGGCAAACTATGTGCGCATTGCTCCCCGCAAGGTTCAGATAGTGCTCGACCTTATCCGCAATCAGTCGGCAGACAAAGCGCTGGCAATTCTCAAACACACGCCCAAGGCTGCGTGTGAACCGCTTCTTAAACTTTTGAAGTCCGCTATAGCGAACGCTGAGAATAAGAATATGGACACTTCCAATCTCTACATCAGCGAGTGCACTGTAGGTCAGGGACCGACCCTCAAGAGAATAAGAGCGAGAGCTCAGGGCAGAGCGTTCAGAATCAACAAGAAGACGTCGCACATCACCCTTGTGCTCAAGGAAGCGGAATAAGCGAGGAGGAGGTTAAACAATGGGACAGAAAATTAATCCCACCGGTCTTAGAATCGGTGTAATTAAAGACTGGGAGTCACGCTGGTACGCAGATCCCAAGGATTTCGGCGATACCCTCGTTGAAGACCACAAGCTGCGTGAATTCCTCCTTGAGCTCCTTGCTCCGGCAGGCGTGCCCAAGATCGAGATAGAGCGCAATTCCAAGAGAGTCAACATCAACATTTTCTGCGCAAAGCCCGGCATGGTTATAGGCAAGGGCGGCGCTGAGATAGAGAAGCTGAAGAAGCTCTGCGAGAGCAAGCTCGGCGGCAAAGAGGTTTCGCTTAACATCGTTGAGATTAAGCAGCCCGACCTTGACGCACAGCTCGTCGCCGAGAATATAGCTGCTCAGCTTGAAAGAAGAGTTTCCTTCCGCCGTGCTCTCAAGCAGTCCATCGGACGCACCATGAGACTTGGCGCAAGAGGTATAAAGACTCAGGTTTCCGGCCGTCTGGGCGGCGCGGAAATAGCTCGTACAGAGCAGTATCATGAGGGTACCATCCCGCTGCAGACCATCAGAGCGGACATCGACTACGGCTTTGCGGAGGCAAAGACCACTTACGGCCGTATCGGCGTGAAGGTCTGGATCTACAAGGGTGAGGTTCTTCATGACAACCGCAGCAATACAGGCAGAAGAAGATCATCACGCAAGGAAGGGGGAGCTCGCTAATGCTGTTACCCAAGAGAGTTAAGCACCGCAGGGTACAGAGAGGCAGAATGACCGGTAAGGCCATGAGAGGCAATAAGGTCTCCTACGGCGATTTCGGTCTCGTAGCTCTCGAGCCCGCCTGGATCACCGCCAACCAGATCGAGGCAGCCCGTATCGCAATGACCCGTTACATCAAGCGTGGCGGTCAGGTCTGGATAAAGATTTTCCCCGACAAGCCGGTAACCAAGAAACCCGCCGAGACCCGCATGGGCTCCGGTAAAGGTTCTCCCGAATATTGGGTTGCCGTTGTTAAGCCCGGCAGAGTCATGTTTGAAATTGCCGGCGTTGACAGAGAGCTTGCAGAAGAGGCTATGCGCCTTGCTGCTCATAAGCTCCCGATCAAGTGCAAATTTGTAACTAAGGAAGAAACGGGTGGTGAACAGGAATGAAAGCCAGTGAAATAAGAAAACTTTCCGCCAAAGAGCTGGATGCTAAGCTGCTTGAGTTAAAGGATGAGCTTTTCAAACTGCGCTTCCAGCAGGCTGTTAACCAGCTCGACAACCCCATGCGAATCAGTGCCGTTAAGAAGGACATAGCGCGCATCAAGACAGTTCAGCGCGATATCGAGCTCCACGGCGCCAATTCGTGATGAAAGGGAGGTCAACACTTATGGAAAGAAACCTCAGAAAAACTCGCGTTGGCATTGTGACCAGCGATAAGATGGATAAGACCGTTGTCGTCTCCATCAAGGATAGAGTAAGACATCCGCTCTATAAGAAGATCGTTAACCGCACCATCAAGCTCAAGGCTCATGATGAGAACAACACCTGCGGAATCGGCGACCGTGTCCTCGTCATGGAGACCCGCCCGATGTCCAAGGACAAGAGATGGCGCGTAGTTGAGATCATCGAGAAGGCTAAATAATTTTTTGGTAACAGTAAGGAGGCAGACACTGTGATACAGCAACAGAGTTACCTCAAGGTTGCCGACAACACCGGCGCGAAGGAGATCATGTGCATTCGCGTTCTCGGAGGTTCCGGCAGGAGGTATGCCAATATCGGCGACGTCATAGTTGCTTCGGTTAAAAAAGCAGCACCCGGCGGCGTAGTTAAAAAAGGCGAGGTCGTTAAGGCAGTCGTAGTCCGCACTGCAAAAGGAGTTCGCCGTGATGACGGCACCTACATTCGCTTCGATGAGAATGCAGCTGTTATCATCAAAGAAGATAAAAATCCCAAAGGCACTCGTATCTTTGGACCGGTAGCGAGAGAGCTGCGCGAGAAGGATTATCTCAAGATTCTCTCTCTGGCTCCCGAAGTGCTTTAAGGCGGAGGTGCAACGATGAGTAATAAGGTTCATGTTAAGACCGGTGACGAGGTTGTCGTCATCAACGGCAAGTACCGCGGCAAGAGAGGCAAGGTCCTCCAGGTCAGCCCTTCCGAGGGTAAGGTCATTGTCGAGGGCGTGAATATCGTCACTAAGCACGTTAAGCCCCGCAAGATGGGTGAGGCCGGCGGCCTCATTAAGGCTGAGAGCGCCCTTTATGCAGACAAGGTTCAGCTCGTTTGCCCCAAGTGCGGCAGACCCACCAGAACCGGCAGCAAGATCAACGCAAAAGGCAAGAAAGTCCGCACCTGCAAGAAGAGCGACTGCCTTGCAGAATTCGAATAAGGGAGGAGCATGACAAATGGCAGCAAGGTTAAAAGAGACCTATAAAAACGAAGTTGCACCTGCTCTTATGAAGAAGTTCGAGTATAAGAGTGTCATGCAGATCCCGAAGCTTGACAAGATTGTGGTCAACATCGCTTGCGGCGAGGCAAAGGAGAACTCCAAGGTTCTCGATTCTGTCGTCTCCGACCTCATGCAGATCACCGGTCAGAGACCCGTGATGTGCAGAGCAAAGAAGTCGATCGCTAACTTCAAGCTCCGTGAAGGCATGGTTATCGGTGCCAAAGTTACCCTCAGGGGAGACAGAATGTATGAGTTCCTTGACAGGTTCTTCAATCTCGCCCTTCCCCGCGTCAGAGACTTCAGAGGTATCAACCCGAACTCTTTCGACGGCAGAGGCAACTATTCTCTGGGTATCAAGGAACAGCTGATATTCCCCGAGATCGAGTACGATAAGATTGACAAGGTCAGAGGCATGGATATTTGCTTTGTCACTACAGCTAATACTGATGAAGAGGCACGCGAGCTGCTCACTCTCATGGGCGCTCCGTTCGCAAAATAAGGAGGAATTACGGTGGCCAAAACATCCATGAAGGTTAAGCAGGCAAGACCCGCTAAGTATTCTTCAAGGGCTTACAACAGATGTAAGATCTGCGGCAGACCGCACGCCTATCTTCGCAAATACGGAGTATGCCGCATCTGCTTCAGAGAGCTGGCTCATGCCGGTCAGATACCCGGCGTCAAGAAGGCCAGCTGGTAAAAGAGCAATTGCAAAAGGAGGTTCAACAGTATGCAAATTACTGATTCCATCGCCGATATGCTCACAAGAATCCGCAATGCGAATTCCGCAAAGCATGATACGGTGAAGATTCCCGCATCCAATATGAAGAAGGCGATTGCTCAAATTCTTCTTGATGAGGGTTACATCAAGGGATTCAAGGTTGAGGACGACGGCAAGCAGGGCGTCATCGAGATAGCTCTCAAGTACGGCCCCAACAAGTCACAGGTTATAACCGGTTTGCGCAGAGTTTCCAAGCCCGGTCTGCGTATATATACCAATTGCGAGGATATGCCCAGAGTCATGAAGGGTCTCGGTATCGCTATCCTCTCAACCAGCAAGGGCATTATGACGGACAAGGATGCTCGCAAGGCCAATGTCGGCGGCGAAGTCCTTGCATTTATCTGGTAAGGAGGTGCTGTAAATGTCACGCATAGGAAACAAACCCATCGCAATCCCCGCAGGGGTTACTGTGCAGGTGGACGGCAGCACTGTCACCGTTAAGGGTGCCAAAGGCGAGCTTACCAGAACCGTGCACAGCAATATGTCTGTCGAAGTTGACGGCGCAACCGTTCATGTTAAGCGCCCCGACGACACAAAGCTCAATAAGTCCCTTCACGGCCTTACCCGCACACTCGTCGCCAATATGGTGACCGGCGTCAGCGAGGGCTACAAGAAGGAGCTTGAAGTCAACGGCGTAGGTTACCGTGCCGTTAAGGAGGGCAAGGATCTTGTCCTCAATATCGGTTTCTCGCATCAGGTCAGAATGACCGAGATTGACGGTATCACCATTGAGGTTCCCGCGCCCAACAAGATCATTATCTCCGGTCCCGACAAGCAGAAGGTCGGCCAGTTTGCAGCGG
>OCPZ01001092.1_pt1 | contig 14444 bp, 11 predicted proteins | sample 1538881 | NCBI WGS metagenome assembly OCPZ01 (sample SAMN04571733, study PRJEB22368) | human gut metagenome | biome: human gut; material: stool | host: Homo sapiens | place: Luxembourg | collected 2013-01-11 | reverse complement strand
TTAATCGCCAAAATGGAGGCAGCCTCTAAATTCAATCAAGGATTCGCCACCACCGAATTTTTAGCTGCGGCTATCCTCGACATGCGTTGGCACGAAATAGACGAAGTTGAAGAATACGATGTGCGCCAATTCGAAAAAGAAGTAGCGCAATCCGTCGGACTCATCGACGAAATCACCTATCGCTACCGTAGCACCTACTTCTCGCACATCTTCACCAACGATTACTGTGCAGGATATTACAGCTACATCTGGGCCGAAGTTCTCGATGCCGATGCTTTCGACGCATTCAGAGAACACGGTATCTTCGACCCGGCGACAGCCAAAGCATTCCGTGAAAACATTCTCGAAAAAGGCGGAAGCGAAGATCCCATGAAACTTTATCGCCAATTCCGTGGAGCAGAGCCTAATCCCGATGCCCTGCTTCGCAACCGTGGATTGAAATAACAATTTCCTCTATACAAGAAAAGGGAGCTGTGCCGTGGCACAGCTCCCTTTTCTTATAAAAAAATATCGATACCCTTTCAATTTATCGATATTCCCATTATATTTGTACATAAACAACAGACACATAACCTCGGAAAAACAATCCTATTTCAAGTTGCGATGGACATAATCATATCAAGTTGGCTCTTGTGGCTCATCATTGCGGCCATACTCATTATCATAGAACTGCTCACTTCCATGATAGCTACATTCTGTTTGGCAGCAGGCTGCTTGGTAGCGATGGTATGCGCCCTGCTGGGCTGGGGCATCGAAACACAACTGACCGGAGCCATAATCGGCACCGTAATCGCATTTATACTCGTCCAACCCTTGATTCGCCACCGAAAGGAAACGATAAAGAAACAGGATAAATCGGCAAGCAACATGGATGCGCTCATCGGGTGCACGGCCGTTCTTACCGAATCGATTACCGAATACGCTCCGGGACGCACACGAATCGACGGAGTAAACTGGCAGATACGCACAAACTCGAACGCTCCGCTCACCAAAGGTTCGAAAGTCCGTATCATCGGGTATGACAGCATTATCCTCATCGCAGAACCCATTTAACCGAAAATACAATAACCTCTAAAATTATACTTATGGAATACGTACTATTAGGACTGTTGGCAACCATCGCCATTATTTTAGTCTCGGCAGGTATAAAAGTCGTACCGCAATCCGAAACCCGGGTCATCGAACGATTAGGCCGTTTTCACAGCGTGCTATCTCCGGGAATCAACATCATCTGGCCCTTCATCGACAAGCCCAAAATGATCTACACCCGGCGAGTCGACACCATTGGCGGCAGGTCTATCGTTCGCTTCACATCGACCAGTGCGATAGACTTGCGGGAACAAGTCTATGATTTCCCGTCACAACAAGTCATCACAAAAGACAATGTCACCACCGAAATAAATGCACTGCTCTATTTCCAAATAGTCGATCCTCAAAAGGCGGTATACGAAATAGACAACTTGCCAAACGCCATAGAAAAGCTCATACAAACGTCGCTACGTAACGTCATCGGAGAACTTGAACTCGACGAAACACTCACCTCGCGAGACACCATCAACTCGAAATTACAAACGATTCTCGACGAAGCCACCAACAAATGGGGTGTGAAAGTGAACCGGGTCGAACTGCAAGACATCACCCCTCCCGAAAGCGTGAGAGTAGCTATGGAAAAACAAATGCAGGCAGAACGAACCCGACGAGCCGAAATCTTAAAAGCCGAAGGAGAAAAACAATCGTTGATTCTCCGATCCGAAGGGGAAAAAGAATCTAAAATCAATCAGGCCGAAGCCGTGAAACAATCCGAAATCCTCCGCGCCGAAGGAGAATCGAAGGCCAAAATACTCATGGCTCAGGGTGAAGCCGAAGCTATACGACGAATCACAGAGGCTATCAACAGCACAAAAACCGACCCGGCCTCCTATCTCCTCGCCGTAAAATACATCGAAACACTCAACCAAATGGTATCCGGTAAAGACAACAAAACGATTTATATCCCTTACGAAGCCTCGAACCTCCTTAGTTCCATCGGCTCCATTAAGGAAATATTCAATAAATAAGCAAAACAGGTAAGGCACAGCCTTTTTCCTCCCTACACCCGGCGAAATACACGGAAAAATGACATCTGAACCCCGAAATCAACTCGGTGTTCAATGTAATTCTAAACTCTCCCTTTGCTCGTCGCAAATGAGACAAGGGGAGAGTGCTCGCAGGGAGAGGAGAAGGCAATATCCCGGCCCGATCTTTCATATCGTTATAAACACCAACGCACATTGAATACAAGCTGTGACAAATCGAGAAGCGTAAAATCGCCTGCACAAAAACGAATCGACAGTATCGATCTGTTCAAAGGAATCGCCATTCTGGGAATCGTGTGGAAACACACCTTTCATCCGCAATGGTGCGACCTCATTCACATAAGTGCGCTTTTCTTCATCTTATCGGGAATCTTTTTCAAAGACGAGCCATTCATTCCCTTTCTAAAAAAGAAAATCCGAACCATACTTATTCCGTTCCTCTTCTTTTACATACTCTCCTATCTCGCCCGAATGGCCTTCTATTTCGGGCACTTTCGCACCCTACACGGATTCGCATGGGATAGCCTGTTGGAAATCTTTTCTATTTCCAATACACCCGACTACCTCACGGTGAACATACCTCTGTGGTTTCTCATCGGCCTATTCGTCATGCAAATTATCTTTTGGTGTCTGAACAGAGTAATACCCCGTAATAAATACCGTATCTGCTGGTTCTTGGTAATCTTAGCAGCCATATACACTGGTTACGACACAATCGGGTCTTGGCACTCGCCGTTTATGTTCAATGTCGCCATCGAGTGCCTTCCCTATTTTATTGCTGGAAACCTTTTCGGACTACAAATAGCCCGATTTGTTTCCAAGTCCTCTCTGAAATATCTCCTCGCCCCGACATGTTTTGCCCTGTTCATCGGGTTCCAATACTTGCCGATCGATATCTCTATCCTTGCCTTTATCAAAGCATTGACCATATTCGTAGCAATACTTTCCCTACTGTCTTGCTTCGAAAACAGCTGCTCGATGATATGGACGACAGTCCGATATTTCGGGAAATCATCACTCTTTATCATGGGTATTCATGTACTCTTATTAGCCCCTATACAATCGATGGCACGCGCCATCACCGGAAAACCAGACTTACTCACCGGATTAATCTGCCTTGCGCTTACTATGCTCCTCATATACTTTCTTATACCTTTCACCGAGAAATATATCCCGTGGGCTATCGGGAGACAACGACAAAAACAGGACACGAAATTATCTCAAACAACAAAATAGCATGAATAAACAAGTTTTAACAATTAAGGGGGGGGGTAAAACCAACCTCTTCAAAACGAATCGATTACATCGATCTTATTAAAGGAATCGCCATCATCGGTGTCGTATGGAGTCACACTGTACACCCGCAATGGTACAATGTAACCTACATAAATGCACTTTTTTTCTTTCTCTCCGGATTCTTTTTCAAAGAAGAACTATTTCCCGCTTTCCTAAAAAAGAAAGTCAAAACGCTCATTATCCCATTCACTTTCTTCTACCTCCTATCCTACCCGTTCCGAATCATTTTTAACCTTTGGGATTACCGTACGCTCAACAACTTCGATTGGGGGTGCATCTTCGATATATTCGACATAACAAACAAAAGCGATTATCTATTTGTCAATGTTCCGCTTTGGTTCATATTTTGCTTGTTCGTCATGCAACTGATATACTGGTGCATGAACAAGATCACTCCGGAAAAATACCGGACAATCATATATCTCATATTGACCGCAGTAATCATGATCTGGAACGAGGAAATCAAATCTTACCCGACCATTTTCATGTTCAATAACGCAGTGCAATGGTTGCCCTATTTCATAATCGGCAACTTGTTCGGCCTGAAATTATCTCGCTTGATTCTCGACTACCAATCAAAATACATCATTGTACTGACAACCCTCGTCGCTTTCATCGGCTTACAAGCCATCGACTGTAATCTGCCTGCCTATTTTTTCCTAAAAGCCATCGTCTTGTTTCTTTGTTTCATGTCCGCCCTTTCCTATTTCAACGACAACAAGAACCATATATGTGCGATTGTTCGTACCTTAGGAACATCTACCCTCTTTATCCTCTGCATACATATTCTCATACAAACTCCTTTCCAACGAGCCATCATGAAAATATTCGGGCATCGGGAAGTATTCACCGGATACATCGACGTCGCACTCACCCTGCTCGTCATATATCTCCTCATTCCCTTCGTGAATAAATATCTTCCCTGGGCGATCGGGAAAAAAAGATAAGGATAAAAAAGAACCGGGGCTAGAATTATCCAGCCCCGGTATCTATATAGACAAACTACTTTATGACTTAGGTTGCAACAAACGATTATACTCCAAATCGTCATTTATAATTTCCATAGCCTTGACGAACGAGGGATTTCGAGGATTCATTACTCTGAAATAGGCAGCCGTGTCGAACATATCCCGGGCAATAAGAGCCTTTATCTGCAAAGCTATCAACCCTTTGGATTTCCGATACTGCTCCTCGTTATATTTCACCTTCTCGGCTTCTCCCATCTTCAACAATTCAGCGAGCATATCGTCCGTAACCGCAAATTCTTCGACAAATTGGTCCACCTTTTTATACTTATTCATCAACTCTTTCCGATGACTGTCGAGATAATTGACCGGATATTGATTCAATACCCCTTTCGCCAACAAATCCCGATGGAAATCGGTATAAATCGTCGTGTCTAACGGTATAAAAATATCGGGCATAATACCCCCGCCGCCATATACCGTACGTTTACTCTTCAAAGTTTGGAATTGCAACGAATCCGGGAAGTGAATACTATCGGTATAAATAAGCTCTCCATGATTGAACCGGTCGAGCAATTCCCGCTCGTATGCCTCGTGTCCTTTGTCATAAGGCTTCTGTATACTCCTGCCGGAAGGCGTATAATATCGGGCGACAGTCAACCTTATCATCGATCCGTCGGGAAATGGTATGGGACGCTGAACCAAACCTTTTCCGAAGGTACGACGCCCTACGATTATACCCCGGTCCCAATCTTGAATCGCTCCCGAAAGGATTTCACTTGCCGAAGCAGAGCTCTCATCGACCAGCAAAACTAATTTCCCCTTTTGGAACTGCCCCCGTTTCGAAGCGAAAGCATCGTCCCGTGGAGAACGACGACCTTCGGTATAAACGATCGACTGCCTCGTCGGCCATAGCGATAGCACTGGTCAAGAATCCACCGCCGTTGCCTTGCAAGTCGACAATAAGATTCTTCATGCCTTTCTTTTTCAACTCCTTAATGGCATCAGAAAATTCCTTGTCTGTCGTCACGGCAAAACGGCTCACCCGTATATAACCCGTTTCTTTATCGGCCATATAAGATGCATCGATACTGTAAATAGGTATTTTATCGCGTACGATTCTGAATTCGATAGGCTCCTTCACCCCTTTGCGCAATACGGTCACTCGCACCACCGTACCCGATTCCCCGCGTAGCCGTTTCATGATGTCGGTATTTTTCATCTTCACTCCGGCTATGGTTGTATCGTTTACAGCGATGATACGGTCACCCGCCAATATTCCCACCTTTTCCGAAGGTCCGCCAACGATAGTCTGTATCACATACAACGTATCTTTATTCATATTGAACTGGATACCCACCCCGCTAAAATTACCCTGTAAAGGCTCATCTCCCGAGTCTCCTCGGCTGTCGTGTAGGTCGAATGCGGATCGAGTTTATCGAGCATACCCCGAATAGCATCCTCCACCAACTTATTCTCGTCTACCTCATCGACATACAAATTCGTTATGGCGAAATCGGCCAAACTGAGTTTTCGCATTCCTTCGCTTTGGCCTTGCGACCACATGGCTCCCACCGCTATCACAGGTAGGAATATGATAAAAAATAGTCTTTTCATCTTCAACTTAAAATTATACTAATTTCAACCCTTTGGGAACAAATTCATCGACACTGTGACCGAACCTTAAAAGCTCCCGCACAATGGTAGAACTGATATGAGTCAATTCCGGCTCGGTAAACAAAATTATCGTCTCTACCCCCGATAATTTCCGATTCACGTCGGCGATAGTCTTCTCATACTCGAAGTCATTCACCGACCGGATACCCCGCAGAATAAACCGGGCATTCCATTGCTTCGCAAGGTCGATGGTGAGGCTGTCGTACGAAACGACTCGAATCCGAGGATTATCCCGAAACAAATCCCTCAACATTTCCAACCGCTGTTCCACGGTGAAATAAGTGCGTTTCGAATCATTGATACCTATGGCTATGACCACTTCATCGAGCAATTCGAGCCCCCTGCTCACAATCGACATATGACCGAGAGTAAAAGGGTCGAATGTTCCCGGGAACACAGCTATCCTTTTAGACGAGATTGGTGTCATCTTCTATAACCAGATTTTGTATAATAAAGTTTTGTCTTTCCATGGTGTTCTTGCCCATATAAAATTCGAGCAAATCTTTCACCAAATCCTCCTTACGCAGCGATACCCGGTCGAGACGCATATCCGGTCCGATAAACTGACGGAACTCGTCGGGCGAAATCTCACCCAATCCTTTGAATCGTGTCACTTCGGGGTTTGCTCCGCACTTCTTGATAGCGGCGAGCCGTTCCTCGTCTGTATAGCAATAATGTGTTTCTTTTTTATTCCTCACGCGAAACAGCGGAGTCTGTAAAATATAAACATGCCCTTTCTTGATAAGGTCGGGGAAAAATTGCAAAAGAAAAGTAATCATCAGCAAGCGGATATGCATACCGTCCACATCGGCATCGGTTGCGATAATCACCTTATTGTACCGGAGTCCCTCGATACCGTCCTCTATATTAAGGGCAGCTTGCAGCAAATTGAACTCCTCGTTCTCATAAACGACCTTTTGGGTCAGTCCGTAAGTATTCAACGGCTTACCCCGCAAAGAGAAGACCGCTTGCGTTTCCACATTACGGATCTTGGTAATCGAACCGCTTGCCGAGTCCCCCTCGGTAATGAAAATACAGCTCTCGTCCTGTCGGTCGCCTTTGGTATCGTTGTAGTGTATGCGGCAATCACGCAACTTGCGGTTATTCAAATTCGCTTTCTTCGCACGCTCCCGTGCCAACTTCGTAACCCCCGCTATCGCTTTGCGTTCCTTTTCCGATGCCAATATCTTTTTCAGCATCACATCGGCCACTTCGCCGTTTTTATGCAGATAATTATCCAATTCCTTTTTCAAGAAATCGCCGATAAACTTTGCGATGGTCGGTCCCTCGGGTCCCACGTCTTTCGAACCGAGCTTGGTCTTGGTTTGCGACTCGAATACAGGTTCTTCCACCTTGATACTGATTGCCGCTACCATACCGTTACGAATATCGGTATATTCGAAATTCTTGGCATAAAACTCCTTAATCGTACGGGTAGCCGCCTCTCTGAAAGCAGTCAAGTGTGTTCCTCCCTGCGTCGTATGTTGCCCGTTCACAAACGAATAATATTCCTCGCCATATTGGTTGCTATGCGTGATAACCACCTCTATATCCGCTCCCGACAAATGAATGATGGGATATAAAGGTTCGGTCGTCATGTATTCGTTCAACAAATCGACCAATCCATTACGGGAATGGAATTTACGTCCGTTCAACAAAATGGTCAGTCCCGTATTTAAGAACACATAGTTTTTAAGCAACGGCTCTATCAATTCCTCCCGGTAAGCATAATTTTTAAAAATCGTTCCATCGGGAGAAAACTGAACCAATGTACCGTTCGGCTCGTCGGTAGGTGTCAAACCGCTCTCCGAGACCACTTCTCCGCAAGCATAACTCACCGAGTTACTCATTCCGTCGCGATAAGACTGTATGAAAAAACTCGACGACAAAGCATTGACCGCCTTGATACCGACACCGTTCAGACCGACTGACTTTTTAAATGCCTTCGAATCGTACTTACCGCCCGTATTCATCTTGGAAGAGACATCTTTCACTTTGTCGAGAGGTATACCCCGACCATAATCCCTCACCGAAACGACCTCGCTCGAAATCTCCACGACAATCTGTTTGCCAAAGCCCATCATGTGCTCGTCGAGAGCATTGTCGAGAACCTCCTTCAACAATACATAAATGCCGTCATCGGCATGAGAACCGTCCCCCAACTTCCCGATATACATACCAGGGCGGCGACGGATATGCTCCTTCCAATCGAGCGTCTTAATGGCATCGGAGCCGTACTCGAACTCAGAATTTATATTCGTATTCTCTTCCATAAATATCTATCTCTCACCGCTGATTTTTCGTATAATGCAAAGATAAAGCAAGCCGGGAGTAGAAACAAGCGCACTTGGTTATACCGAGGCACAGCCCATTTTCGCATTATGCAAAGATAACGCTAAAAAAGAGTAAAAAAAAGAATAACTCCCTTTTTACAACCTTTTTAAGAAATAGATATGCCCCGGAAAAGCGTTTGCTTTTCCGGGGCATCTATACACATATCTTCTATCGGACAAACTACTCTACCAAAGCGAAATCGAGCTGTTTCCGCTCCAAGTTCGCGCGAGCTACCTTGATACGGATAGGATCGCCCAAGCGGTATATCCGGTGCTTGCGACGCCCCATCAGACAATAATTCTTCTCGTCGAACTCGTAATAGTCGTCTTCGAGGTCACGTATCGGCACAAGTCCCTCGCATTTATTCTCGTTGATTTCTACATACAAACCCCATTCGGTAATACCCGAAATAACGCCGTCGTACTCCTCGCCCAAACGTTCGCCCATAAACTCTACCTGTTTATACTTGATAGAAGCCCGCTCTGCGTTGGCAGCAAGCTGCTCCATATCCGAAGCATGTTTACATTCGTCTTCGAGCGACTGAACATTCACGCTACGTCCACCCGCCATATAACGCTCCAATAATCGATGCACCATCAAGTCGGGATAACGACGTATGGGAGAAGTAAAGTGGGTATAATAGTCGAAAGACAACCCGTAGTGACCGATATTTACAGTCGTATAGACCGCCTTCGCCATGGCTCGTATAGCTATCGTCTCCACCAAATTTTCTTCCGGCTTTCCTTGTACGTTGGCCAACAAACTATTAATACCCTTCGAAAGGTCTGCTTTGCTACCCTCGGTCTTGATTTTATAACCGAAGCGGGTGATAAAAGCGGCGAACGAAGCCATCTTGTCGGGATCGGGCAAGTCGTGTACCCGATAGACAAACGCTTTGGGCTTTTTCCCGTCTTTGGGTTTACCGATAAATTCTGCTACCGTGCGATTCGCCAAAAGCATAAACTCTTCGATCAGCTTGTTCGCTTCCTTAGATACCTTGAAATAAACCCCTATCGGCTTGCCACTTTCATCTATGTCGAACTTAACCTCATGACGGTCGAAATTGATAGAACCGTTGTCAAAACGGCGCTTCCGCAGCTTCTGCGCCAAATCGTTCAAAGCCAATATTTCCTCTTTATAATCCCCTTCTCCGGTCTCTATCACCTCTTGCGCCTCCTCATAAGCAAACCGGCGATTAGACCGAATCACCGTACGGGCGATATGCGACTTCTGAACCTCGGCATTACCGTTCAGCTCGAAAACACAAGAGAACGTAAGTTTATCCTCGTCGGGACGCAACGAACAGATTTCGTTGCACAATCGTTCGGGCAACATCGGCACGACACGATCCACCAGATAAACCGAGGTTCCCCGGCTTTCGGCCTCCTTGTCGATGATACTGCCGGGTTTTACATAATAACTCACGTCGGCTATATGCACGCCAACCTCCCAATTTCCGTTCGATAATCGGCGGATAGAAAGGGCATCGTCGAAATCTTTGGCATCCTTCGGGTCTATGGTAAATGTCGTTACCTGCCTGAAATCTTCCCGTGCGGCAATCTCCTCGTCGGTTATCGCGTCAGGAATCTTATTAGCCGCTTTTTCCACTGCTTCGGGGTAACGATACGGCAATCCGAATTCCGCCAATATGGCATGTATTTCGGTATTGTTTTCTCCGGCAGGTCCCAATATATCCACGACCTCTCCATACGGATTGCGGGCCCGATCGGGCCATTCGGTGATACGCACGACGGCCTTATCTCCGGTTTTTCCGCCTTTAAGTGCCGTTTTCGGAATAAATATATCATTTGCCAACACCTTGTTATCGGTCAGCAGGAATGCAAAATGTTTCTGCACCTCCAACGTTCCGACAAATATTTGGGGAGTCTTTTCGACAATCTCGACCACCTCGCCTTCGGCATCGTGCCCTCTGCGCTTGGCATAGACCAATACCCTCACCCGGTCGCCGTCCATCGCATGCATGGCATTACGCTCGGCGATGAATATCGACTCATCGTCATCGGTAATCACATGATTTTTCCCATTGACACGCCGTTCGAACCGACCTATAACCTCCGTTCCCCGACTGTTCGCCTTGTATTTGCCCGGAGAAACTTCTATCAGAAAATTCTGCTCCGCCATGCCTTCGAGCAACTGGAATACCATCTGTTTTTGAGGTGTAGTAGTAGCTCCAACCCCATGTGCGACCTGTTTGTAATTAAACGCCCGCTTCCTGTCTTGGTTGAAGAATTCGACCACCGAGGCCAACATATCTTCTTTCTTGATTCTCTTTGAACCTTTCCTTTTTCCTTGTTTCATGATATAGGGGTTTTAACATTGTTCTTAATGATACGGAAAACGGAGTAAACGGTAAAAACATCGAACTTCTCCCGACGAATACCAAGCGTACCCTGCCCGCATTTCAGTATAACAAAGATAACGGAAATAAAGACAGAAACAAATTTTATTCATAAAGCTGTTTCAAATTTTTTCAACGATGTATTTGAAGCGATTTGTAAAAATTTTAATAATATAACAAATTAAAACGAACCCATGACGACTCGTTTACACCATTAAAATTTTTTATAACTTTGTGCCCGCTTCGGGAATTACCGTTACACAAGTCGATACAAAAATTCCAAAGATTACGAAAATGAAAAAAATCCAATCTGTTTTTATCATTCTCTTAACCGTTTTCCACCTGTCCGCCCAAATGAATCAAGGGAAATACGTCCCTTTCCATTTCAGTTTCATACCACCACTAAGCTCCAATGGAATAAATGCATCGCAATACACCAACGGAGCCTCTTTCAGTATATTGGCAGGTATGTCTGCTAACGAAAGGAATTTTACATTTGCCTCGATCAGTAATGTCATAGCCAATGAAGCCCGGGGATTACAGTTTGCCGGCATATCCAATTATATAGGCAAACAGGGACAAGGTGTCGCCTTCGCCGGAATGACCAATATTACCAAAGGAACTTACAAAGGTGTACAACTCGCCGGAATCACCAATTATTCGGCGGGAGAATCGAGAGGCATCGCTCTTGCCGGATTGAACAACGCCATAAATGGAAATTTCAAAGGTGTACAATTTGCCGGATTACTCAATACCTCGAAAGATATAACCGGCCTGCAATTCGCAGGGCTCCTTAATATCGCCGGGAAAGTCCGAGGAGTACAATTCGCCGGACTTCTTAATATCGCCGAAGAAAGCGATTGCCCCATTGGGCTCGTCAATATAGTCAAGCGCGGAGAGATGGGCATAGCCCTCACTTATGACATATTGGGTAACGGTATCGTCTCGTTCCGCTCAGGAGGGAAATACACATACGGTATTATCGGTTTCGGATATAACCACAAATTACCCGGCAACAACAAGACCGTTGCGGAAGCTGGATACGGTGTACACATACCTTGTTACTCTTGGTTTCAGATAAACAATGAATTTAAAGTAACTTCCACGGCAACCTCCGATAAACCCTTTTTAAACGCAAGTTATTCCTTGCTACCTTCGTTCAAAATAAAAAAGCACTATAACATATTCGGCGGAGCGAGTCTCAATTATTCGACAACCACCGAGATGGACAACCAAACGCTATTTCCGCAGAACAACTTGTGGAAAAAGCACACCGACAATCGGCTGCAACAACTGTTCATCGGCTATCTGGTAGGCATTCAATACATCTTTTAGCAACCGGTCGCTACTCTTTCATCGATGTTCTCATGGAACGGAGACGGATTATCTCCTGAAAAAAATTTTTATCGTTACTTCGGTAAATTTAAATTCTGAAAACAATAAATTCACTATTTTTGTATAAAACGAAAATAGATACGCCTCGGTACAATCAACCGGATTTGCTTTTACTTTCGGCCTGTACTATCTTTGCAAAACAAATAAAGTGAAATCCATGACTGCCCTACTCGACCTCAGGGAACATCTACCGATAACCAATCCCACGTGGATATTCTTTCTCGTGCTCTGTATCATTTTATTCGCCCCCGTATTGTTGAATAAACTGAAAATACCTCATCTCATCGGCATGATTCTGGCCGGTATTCTCATCGGTGAGCATGGATTCGATATCTTGGCCCGCGACAGCAGTTTCGAATTGTTCGGACAGGTGGGGCTCTACTACATCATGTTCTTAGCCGGCTTGGAAATGAACATGGAAGATTTTCCGGCTATACGGGGCAAAGCCATCGTATTTGGGATACTCGCCTTTATCATTCCTATCGTCTTGGGCTTTTTCAGCAACATACTCATCTTGAAATATGGTATTGTCTCTTCCATCTTGCTGGCGAGTATGTACGCCTCGCACACCCTCATTTCCTATCCCATCGTTACCCGATACGGAGTCTCCCGGCACAGATGCGTCAGCATAGCCGTAGGGGCCACTGCCATTACCGACAGTCTCACCCTACTGGTTCTCGCCATCGTCGGAAGCATGTACAGAACCGACAGTGTAGGCAGTTGGTCTTGGTTGGAATTAATTCTTAAAGTCTCTCTGATGGGACTTTTCATCATCTACTCCTTCCCTCGCATCGGACGTTGGTTTTTACGGAAATATGAAGACGGTATCGTGCAATTCATCTTCATTCTGGCAATGGTTTTCCTCGCTGCCGGTTTAATGGAACTGGTCGGAATGGAAGGCATACTTGGAGCATTCTTTGCGGGACTGGTATTGAACCGCCTCATTCCCCCGGTCTCTCCTTTAAGGAATTACCTCGAATTTGTCGGTAACGCCCTATTCATTCCCTATTTCCTCATCGGCGTAGGTATGCTAATCGATGTACGAGTATTTTTCGGCCATATAGAATCTATGAAAGTAGCCGCCGTAATGACCCTCATGGCCCTTAGTACCAAATGGATTGCAGCATGGACCACCCAGAAAATCTACGGCATGAAGAAAATCGAACGGCAACTGATGTTCGGACTAAGTAATGCTCAGGCAGCGGCAACTCTCGCAGCCGTTCTTGTAGGATACAACATCGTTTTACCGGACGGTAGCCGTCTGCTCAACGACGACGTCCTCAACGGTACGATCGTGCTTATTCTCATTACATGCATCATCAGTTCGATAACGACCGACATTGCTGCCCGAAAAATGGCTTTGAGCGAATTGCCGCCCGACGATACGCAATCGGGTACGGACAACGAAAAAATACTCATTTCATTCAGTAATCAGAAAAACGTTAAAAACCTTATCTACTTGGCCTTACTCGTCAGCAACCCTAAAAAGATACACGGGCTGGTCGGGTTACACGTAATGTATGATAATTGCAGTGAAACAGACCGCGAACAAGGGAAAAAACTTTTACTGCAAGCACAAGAAGTCGCGGCAAAAGCAGACGTAACGCTACAAACTCAAAACCGGTTAGCGACTAACTTATCAAACGGAATACTTCATGCTTCGAAAGAAAACGATGCCTCCGAGATTATCGTCGGACTACATATACGAGCCACACAAGACGAATCGTTCTTCGGCCCCGTACTGCTCAATCTACTGAACAAAATGGATCGTCAAATCATGATTCTCCATGCCGTCACGCCGATAAACAGAGTGCACAACATTCATGTCGCTATCCCGGAAAATGCAGAATATGAAGCTGGATTTTACCGGTGGACAGAACGCATCGCCCGAATGGGAGAGAATACAGGCCGGCGGATTTTCTATCACGGCCACACCAAAACCCTGTCTCTAATACAAGCCTATCTGCAACGCTATCATACCAGCGTATTATACGAAATGCAGGAAACCGACGGAGGCAACGAATTAAAGCGTCTATCAACAGAATTGCAACCCGACGACCTCATGGTAATCATCATGGCCCGACACGGCTCTGTTTCTTTCCGGCCTTCGCTCGAACACGTTCCGCATCAAATCAATGCCTATTACACAGATAAAAATTTCATATTACTCTTCCCCGACAGCTATGCTCCTGCTTCTCCCGAACTTACGTTCATAGAGCTACACGGTACACGAGGAACTTATGAAAAGAAAAAAGGCTGGCTCGATTTCCTGTGGAAAAAAGAAGAACAAAATTAAGAAGCTGTTTTAAATTTATTCCGAGACAGATTGAGACCTATGTTGAA
>OCPZ01001054.1_pt1 | contig 14930 bp, 10 predicted proteins | sample 1538881 | NCBI WGS metagenome assembly OCPZ01 (sample SAMN04571733, study PRJEB22368) | human gut metagenome | biome: human gut; material: stool | host: Homo sapiens | place: Luxembourg | collected 2013-01-11 | reverse complement strand
GACAACGCCGCCGGCACCCCTATGCCCGAGCCTGCCGCCATGCTCGACCTGGGCGACGGCAAGCCGCTGCCCGTGCTCATCCCCGAGTCGGAGCAGTTCGCCAACCGCCTGCGCAAGAATGCCCGTCTGCGCCGCAAGTGGGCCAAGCGCGAGGGCGTGAGCTGCTACCGCGTCTACGACGCCGACCTGCCCGACTACTCCGCCGCCATCGATCTGTACGAGGGCTGCCCGCAGACGCCGGGCCGCTGGCTCGTCATCGCCGAATACGCCGCGCCTAAGACCATCGACCCCGCACTGGCCCAGGCCCGTATGCTCGACATCTTGGCCATCGCGCCACGCATCCTGGATGTTCCCGCCGAGCACGTGCACGCCAAGGCCCGTATGCGTTCGCGCGGTGGCTCGCAGTACGGCAAGCAGGGTGCCGGCAAGGGCGCGTCGGGCGAGCGCGCCAATATCGCACGCCGTCGTCTGCCGCTCATCGAAGAGGGCGGCCTCACCTTTGCCGTCAACTTTGACGACTATCTGGATGTGGGCATCTTCCTGGATCACCGCGTCACCCGCAACCTGGTGCGCGAGCACGCCAAGCAGGCGCGCCGCTTCCTCAACCTGTTTGCCTATACCGGCACTGCCACCTGCTATGCGGCCGACGGCGGCGTCGAGGAGACCGTGACGGTCGATCTTTCCAACACCTACCTGGACTGGGCCGAGCGCAATATGCGTCAGAACGGCTTTGTGGGCCCGCAGCATCACTTTGTGCGCGACGACGTGCTCGCCTGGATTCGCGACCAGCGCCAGACGCGCAACCGCTGGGACCTGATTTTTGTCGACCCGCCCACGTTCTCGAACTCGTCCAAGATGGGCCGTCGCACCTGGGATGTCCAGCGCGACCATGTTGAGCTTTTGGCCGGCGTATCGCGCCTGCTCGCACAGGGCGGACATGCCATCTTTAGCTGCAACCTGCGCGGCTTCCGCCCCGAGACGCGCAAGCTCGCACGCGCGGGCGTGGTGCTGGAGGACATTACGGCACAGACCATCCCCGAGGACTTCGCGCGCAACCAGAAGGTGCACCACTGCTATATCGTGCGCCGCCTGCCCATCGAGGACGCCATGGCCGAGGTCGGCTTTAGCGCCGAGGAGATTGCAGAGCGAACCGAGGAGCTGCGCAACCCCGAGGCCCGCAAGCCCCGTGCGGCAGTACCCGCGCACGCGCAGGCCGGCAACGGCAAGTCGAACTTTGCCGGCAAGCCCTCTCCTGCCGGCAAGCCCAAAAAGAAGAAGTTCTACGCCAGCAAACCCAAGGGCAGATAACAAAGTTGCGGTGGAATAGTTCCTAAAAAGCCTGGTAAAGGCCCAAACAGGAACTATTTCACCGCAACTCATATTGGGATGGTGGACGCTGTCCTACCCTTGGGTGACCAGTCGGTAACCGATGCCCACGTGTGTTTGGATATAGCGCGGATGCGCGGGGTCGGACTCGATCTTCTTGCGCAGCGTGCCCATAAAGACACGCAGGCTCGCCAGGTCGCTCTTAGTTGCCGTGCCCCAAATCTCGTGCAGGATAAACTGGTGCGTCAGCACCTTGTCGGCGTTATGCGCCAGCAGGCACAGGAGCTTGTACTCGATCGGCGTCAAATGCAGTTCCTCGCCATCCATCGTGGCGATGCCGGCATCAAAATCGATATGCAACTCGCCGGTATCGAACGAGCCCTCGGAGGCAACGCCGCCCGTTTGCGCATACGAGAGACGCCTGAGCGTCGTGCGAATGCGCGCAAGCAACTCCTCGACCGAAAACGGCTTGGTCAGGTAGTCGTCGGCGCCGGCATCGAGCGCGCGGATCTTGTCCGCATCCTCGCTGCGCGCCGAGACCACGATGATCGGCATGCCCGACCATGCGCGCACCGACTCCACCACCTTGACGCCGTCCATATCGGGCAGGCCCAGATCGAGCAGCACAATGCTCGGTGCCTGCGATGAGGCGGCGGCGATGGCGGCATGGGCGGTCTCCACGGCCATATGGCGCAAGCCGTGCGCCTCGAGTGCGGCAACGATTAAGTTGCGAACGGCGGGGTCGTCCTCAACGACCAAGATGAGCGGTTTTACGGCAGAGTTCGGCACGGCGCTACTCCTTATCAAACGAAACGTCAGCGACGGGAAGCTCAATCGTAAAGACCGAGCCGTGCGGGTCCGCCGCGGCAACCTCTATGCTACCGCCATGCGCCAATGCAATGGAGCGGCAGAGCGAAAGTCCCAGGCCCACGCTACGGTGGCTGTCGGCCAAACCGTGGTTGGCGGTGTAGAACGACTCAAAGATTCGCTCGCGGTCCTCGGGCGCAATGCCCGGGCCGTCATCGGCCACCGAGCACGCCACGCGTCCATCGTCGACGCCAATCGAAATCACGATATGCGAGCCTGCGGGCGTATAGGTGATGGCATTGTTCACCAGATTGACCACCAGCTGCACCATCAGGCGCGCATCGACGTTAACGAGCGCCGGCTCGTCGCACGGCACCACCTTAAGGTCGTGCTCGCGCACGGCAGGGTTCACGTGGCGCAGTGCCTCCTCGACGATATCGTCCATGAGCTCGAGCGTGGTCGACAGGCGCATGCCGCCACCCTCGAGCTTGGTGATAGCGAGCAGATTCTCGACAGTGGCGTTGAGCCATTGCGCATCCGAGCGAATGGACAGGAGCAGGCCGCGGCGCGTCTGGGCGTCGAGCACCGCGGTGCCGGTCGAGCCCTGATCGAGCAGCACGTCGGCATTTCCCGAAATACTGGTAAGCGGCGTGCGCAGATCGTGCGAGATGGAGCGCAGCAGGTTGGCGCGCAGCTGTTCGTTTTTGGCGAGCACCGCCGCTTCTTCGCGGGCCTCCATGGCGCGGGCGCGATCGAGCGCCAGCTCGCCTTCGCTCACGATGGCATCGGCAAGTGTCCGTTCCTCATGTGTCAGCACGTCGGGCTCGGCAACGATAGCCAGCACGCCCACCACCGAGGCGGGGTCGCCCGAGCGCACGAAGCCGTCGCCTGTGCGAACCGTCAGGTAGATGCCATAAAACGCCGATCCGCCATAGGTGGCATCGAGCGGCGTACCCACATAGGCGGACGCCGAGAGCCGCGGCGGCATCTGCGGCGCCAGCTCGTGCACCGGGGCGGCATCGCCCACGGCCGTGTACGTCGCACGCGGCAGCAGGTCATCGCCCTCGGCGTCGGCGCTGTACCACACGACCGGACAGCCCGAAAGACGCGCCAGCTGCGTGGCCATGGCGTGAACGATCTGATGCTGATCGGCGCACCGCTGCAGCATGCGGTTGGTCTCGAGCACCATATGCGTGCGGCGGTCGCTGGCGGCAGCCTGTGCCAAGGCGCGGCGCAGGGCCAACGCAATCGAGCTCGACACAAGCGAAACCACGAACATGATGAAGAACATGCCGGGATAGCCGCGGTCGATAAGCGACAGCGAGTAGCGCGGGTCGACAAACAAAAAGTTGTAGAGCGCCACGGCGGCAGCCGAGCTCAGCAAGCAATACAGGCGACTCCAGGTAAAGAATGCGCACAGCTGAACGGCGAACACATAGACGATCATGATGCTCGGCGCGAGACCCGGATGGTCGAGCAGCGCGCCCACAATCGTCGCCGCGACCAGCAGCCCCACCGATACGCAGGCGTCATACAGAGGAGTGCGGCGCATCAGCGTTGTGCGCCGCCACCAAAAGCTATCGGCAATATCGCCGTCCGTACGGACGTCCATCAGCGCCCCGCCCCTCTCTCAAAAACAAAAACCACCACAAAGGGACAGGCACCTTTGTGGTGGTTTTCCCTCGTGGTGGTTCTAAGTGTAAAGCCTTCTACGACCGGCAGTCGCTAGACAAACAGCACGTGCGCGAGCAGGGCGCACACGCACACCGCTCCAAATACCAGTGCCACGATCGAAATCACGCGATCGGCCATGTCCATGCTGGCACGATTCGTAAAGAACCAATCTTCGGCGGCGTCGGCGCGCGCCTCACGCACCAGCTCGGTCGCAAGATCGCAACCGTCAAGCACCTTTGCATCCATGGTTTCCTCCCAGGACTCAATCCCCGTCAATACAAACCCGCCCGTTCGCAGACAAACCTCGAGCGTCGACTACGGCCGCTCGTTGGGAGCCAGGCGCTGCATCTTATTCACGGCCTTGAACTTGGTGAACAGCGGCACATACTCAAAGCTCACGTTGGAGTTCTCCAGGCCGTACCAACGCGCGGGCGTGCCGGCGGCGCGGCGGATGATGTACTTGAGCGTGATGGCCGTACGCTCGCTGGGCTCCACATCGCTTTCGGGCGCCAGAAGCTTACGGATCAGGACGAACTTGAACGTGCCGATGTTACCCGGATCCTTGTAGACCGAGTAGTCATGCGTCTGCGGCGGCAGCTCGCCGGTGGCAGCCAGGTCCTGAACAACCTGACGCAGGTAGGCATTGACGCGCTGGTTGATCTTGTAGCCCAGGTACAGATGCACGCGGAACACGTAGTCGGTGCCGAACGTCTCGACCGAATAGGCAAAGGTATGCGGCTCGTCCATGGTCTCGACATTCACGAACCACCAGGCGCGGGCGCGCTTGGGATGCTTGTCCAAGATCGAATAGACGATATCGCGGTCGATGTAGTCGGTATGGGTGTCCTTGGTCAGGTACACGACGTTGTCGCTCATGCGCTCGTAACGGTCGTCGTCACGCAGGCGCTTGAGCTGCGGCAGGTAGCTGCGCAGCGGCAGCAGCGTAAACTGGCGCTGCTCGACCGCCGTGCCGTTGTACCAGCACACCATAATGCCCATGATGAGTGCAGCCATGAGAATGGTGAAGTAACCGCCGTGGAAGAACTTGGTGAGCGAGCTCACGAAGAAGAAGCCTTCGAGCAAAAGGAAGAAGGCCGCGAAGATCCACGGAGCAACCTTGAGCTTGCGCTCCTCATGCAGGTAGAAGAAGAGCAGCAGCGTGGTGCACATCATAGTCAGCGTAATGGCAAGGCCGTAGGCGGCTTCCATATGCGCCGAGTTCTGGAACAGCAGCACCACGATGACGCAGCCGACAAGCATGACGTTGTTGACCATGGGGATGTAGAGCTGGCCCTTGGTCTCGGCAGGGTAGAAGACCTGCATGTGCGGCATAAGGTCCAGACGGCTGGCCTCGGACACCAGCGAGAATGCGCCGGTGATGAGCGCCTGCGAGGCAATGATGGCCGCGACGGTGGAAAGGCCGACGGCAAACGGGCGCAGGCCCGGGGCGAGCATCTGGTAGAACGGGTTGAGGTCGGCAATGCCCATGAGCTCGGGGTTGGCAGCGTTGTTCATAAGCCAAGCGCCCTGGCCCATATAGGAAAGCAGCAGGCAGCACTTAACGAACGGCCAGGTGGCGTAGATGTTGCCGCGGCCGACGTGGCCCATGTCGGAGTAGAGCGCCTCGGCACCGGTGGTGGCGAGGAAGCAGCTGCCCAGAATCATGATGCCCGCGTGGTTGTTGGGACTCAGCAAAAAGGCGATGCCGCGCACCGGGTTGAGGCACAGCAGCACGGCGGGGTGCTGGAAGACAAAGAACAGACCCGTGCCGCCCAGGAACAGGAACCACAGCGTCATGATGGGGCCAAAGGCGTGACCGATCTTGGCCGTACCGATGCGCTGCACCAAGAAGAGCACGATGATGATGGCGAGCGTAATGGCGACGACGCGACCCTGGTCATCGCCCAGCACGGCATGGACCGCCGGGATGGTGCGCAGGCCCTCGATGGCCGTGGTAACGGTAACGGCCGGCGTCAGGATGCCGTCGGCGAGCAGCGCGGCGCCACCCAGCATGGCGGGGATGATAAGCCACTTGCCACAGCGCTTGACCAGGCTGTACAGGGCAAAGATGCCACCCTCACCATGGTTATCGGCGCGCAGCGAGATGAGCACATACTTGATGGTGGTCAGCAGCGTGACCGTCCACACGACAAGGGAGAGCGCGCCAAGCACGAACTCCTCCGTCACGCTTCCGATGCCGCCGTTGCCGGCAACGAGCGCCTTGGTTACATACATAGGGCTGGTGCCGATATCGCCGTACACCACGCCCAGCGTGACGAGCATCGCCGAGATGCTCACAGGAATCGCAGCGTGCGAGGCTGCCTCCTTGGCCTTTTGTTCCATAAGCCGGTTTCCTCCCAACTTTAATGTTCGAAGGAATTATAGGTAATCGGCCCATGTTTGAATGGCACTGTTTTCCCAGCTAGATAAACATTTATACGGCCTTTAGGCCACCGTGGCGATATGGAATGTGGCAAAGGGACTGCCCCTTTGTCACATTCGTCATTTTCCGAGCCAATTTTTGAACCACCACTCCATGGATCGGCTCATCTCGGCCATAAAGGGACTGGTGTGCTTGCGGGTATAGATGTCCACGACGCGCTCCCCCACCTCGCGGGCATGCGGACGGAACATTGCATCCATCTCAGCCACCCGTGCATCCATAGTCGCAGCGTCCGCACGGCGGTAGCGCTCCTCGTGCACCAGGTTCACCACGGGATGCGCGATCGCCGGGCGCTCCTTACGGGGCGTGCCGATGATGAGCATCGACAGCGGCATGGTATAGGGCGGCAGATCGAGCAGCTCGGCAACTTCCTCGGCATTCTCGACGATATCGCCGATGTAGCAGCTCCCCAGCCCCAGGGCCTCGGCGGCAACCACGGCGTTTTGCGCGGCGATCACGGCGTCCTGGGCCGCGATGGCAAAGTCGCCCAAACCCGGCGCACGGCGGGGCGCCTTGCCCGTGCGCTCGACAAACTCGGGCTCAAAGCAGCCCACGTGCTCAAACAGATCGATCCACTTGGCATAATCGACCACAAATATCAGTGCCCAAGGCGCCTTGGCGATCATGGGCTGGTGGTCGCACAGGTCGGCCAGGCGGTCCAGCGTAGCCTGCTCGCGGATGCTCACGATGGAATACATCATCATGGCGCCCGCCGACGGCGCGCGACTCGCCGCATGCAGAATCGCCGCCCGCTGCTCGTCGGTCACCGCCACGGGACGGTCGTCGTCATCACGCGCGAAGGCGCGCGTAGACGAGCGATGCTCCAAGATGTCCAGCACCGCATTGCCCGTAGTCTCGACCGGATAACCGTTCGCATCCATGCCCGCAGCTCCGTCGCAGCACTCGGCACCCGTCATACAAACCCGCTCGCCCATAGCTCTATCCTCGCCAATTCTTTAAGAAGCCTTTACGTTTCCGTGTAATTCCCGTCCATTATCGCGCAGGTCGCCACTACATTGCGCCACACCGCCGCACATGCGCGTTAATATGGCTGGTTGTTGTGCGCAGCCCGCAAATGCAGTGCATATTTAGGTAACAATCGGGTAAACCCCCGCTTTCGTAGGTTTTAAGTTTGTGAGGAGTCTCAGCATGTTCGCTGCCGCCATCTCGCTCGTCGGTCTTGCGGCGACCGTCTACCTTGTTTTGCGCGAGGCCAAGGCCATTCGCGCTCAGTCGGACACCGTCACCAAGGGCGCCTTCGCCTGGAGCGTCGCCTTCGGCCTGTTCCAGCTCTTTTTGACCGTCTGGGGCGCTATTGGCCTCGTCGCGCAAAACGAGCCGCTCGCCTTTGTGATGCTCATCCTGACCAATGCCATCCTCACCGGCTGCGCCTGGGCCAGTATCGCCCGCGACCGCATCGCCCCGCGCGTCTTTGCGTTCGCCGGGCCCGACGCCCCCGCCCCCACCGGCAAGCTCGCCCGCCTGCGCGGCGCCTTTGTGGGCAAACCGCTCGTCGCCGCCGTCTTGTGCCTGCTGCTCGCCGGCGTCTTTGCGCTGCTGGGCATGGAGGTCTCGTCCAACCACGACTTTACCTGGGTCTACCCCCTGTGCATCCTGCTCGAGTGGGCCATCATCACCACGCTCATGGTCGGCCTGTTCTTCCTGTTCCAGCGCCACGGCGCAGCTCCCGCGGTCCTGGCCTTTGCCCTCTTTGTCCTGGGCATTGCCGAGTTCTTCGTCATCACGTTTAAATCCATGCCCATCCAGCCGGGCGACCTTTCGGCCATCTCCACCGCCGCTGCGGTCGCCGGCACCGGCTACACCTTCTCGATCTCGCTGTTCTGCGTGCTGTCCATGGGCTTTACCGCCATCGCCATGCTGCTGTGCGAGTACGCCGGCCTGGTCGCACCGCACCGTCAGAAGGGCGCTGTCAATGCCAAGCGCATGCTGCTCACCAACCTGCTCGTCGCCGTGCTGTGCTTGGGCGGCGTGACCGCGCACGTCACGCTTATCGACTACTACAACACCCTCGGCATCACCGTCTATACCTGGCGCCCGCTCGAGAGCTACTGGCGCGAGGGCTACCTGCCTGCCTTTATTAGCGCGGCACAGTCCATCAAGCCGCCCAAACCCGCCGACTACTCCGTTGACGATGCCAAGGCCACGCTCAAAAAGTACGCCAAGGCCTACGACAAGTCCGACGCGGCCAAGAGCGACGAGCGCGCCGCCGCAAAGGAGCAGTTCGACAGCGAGAAGCCCACGGTCATCGCCATCATGAACGAGACCTTCTCGGATCTGTCGATCTATCAGAACATGCGCGCCGGCTACGAGGGCCCGCAGTACTTTAAGAACCTGTCCAACTGCCTCAGCCGCGGTAAGCTCTACGTGAGTGCCTACGGCGGCGGCACCGCCAATACCGAGTTTGAGTTTATGACCGGCAACTCCATGGCCAACCTGGGCTCGGGCGTGTACCCCTACACCATCTACAACATGGAGACGACCGGGAACCTGGCAGAGCAGTTCAAATCGCTCGGCTATTCCACCACGGCTATGCACCCCAACCACGCGACCAACTGGAACCGCGAGAACGTCTACAAGGACTTTGGCTTTGACCAGTTCCTGTCCATCAACGATTTCCAGGGCGCCGATACCCTGCGCGGCATGGTGACCGACCAGGCTACCTACGACAAGATTCTTGAGCTGCTCGACCAGAACGCCGATCCGCAGTTTATCTTCGACGTGACCATGCAGAACCACTCGGGCTACGATACGGGCCTGCTGCCGGTCGACAAGCAGATGCACCTGAATATCGACACGACCGATCTGGACGCCAAGACCGTCGAGGACGGCACGCTCTCCGATGTCGACGAGTATGTCTCGTGCATCGAGCAGTCCGACCAGGCGCTTCGCTACTTCCTCAACGCCCTGAGCAAGCTCGACCGTAAGCGACCACCAGCCGTTCTTCCCGTCCAAGTTCAACGACAAGTGGTTTACCGGCGAAGACGACGCCACGCACCAGGAGCGTCTGTGGCAGACCGACTACATCATCTGGGCCAACTACGACGTTGCCGGCTGCGACCAGACAAGCGAGGTCGACGACCTGTCCACCAACTACCTGTCCACGCAGCTTATGCAGCTGATCGGCGCACCGCTGACCGACTACCAGAAGGCGCACATGACGCTGCGCGAGTCGCTGCCCGCTATCAACTCGGTGGGCTACGAGGACGCCAGCCTGCGCTGGGCGCTTTCCTCCAACGTCACCGGTGACGATGCCGCCGCCGCAGCCGCCACCAAGGCGCGCGAGGATTACGCCAAGATGCAGTACTACGAGATGTTCCGCGACGGCAAGAACGTCTACACCGAGCACTTCCAGACCGAGGCCAACGAGACCGACCCCAACCTGGCACCGGGTACAACCAAGATTAAGTAGCTGCTAGCTGCTGAGCCACAACTGAAACGTCTGTCCAGGCGGAGGCATATAAGGTTCCCTGCTCGGACAGTCCTGCGCAAGACGAAGGCCACATTAAGTGGCCTTCTTTGCGTGCGGAACTCGCGATGAACCTTATATGCCTCCGCCCGGACAGACGCCCTGTTGTTGGAGCGCGGCTTGTCATAGGGATATCCGCTGAACATATATAAGTCGAAGGCCACGTCATGTGGCCTTTTTTGCATCCGGAAACCGTGTCCCAGAATTCACGTCCGGAGTGGGATGCAGTTTCCGCTTACGGCCCCGTTGGGAAACTCCATCCCACTCCGGACGCAAATTCCGGGTCGCATTTTCCACCAGAGCCCCCAACCGGAAACTACATCCCATTCCAAAGGCGAATTCTGGGACGCACTTTCCGAAACCCCATCCATCCGGAAAGCCCGTCCCACTCTGAATACATCCAGCGAACATATGCGAGCGTGTTGTCCAGAACGGCCTCGTCATCGGGGTGATGGAAAATATCGTCCCAGACGCTTGCCATCGTTGCGCCCACGAGTGTCAAGAAAAAAGCCTCGAGGATTTCGAGGCTTTCACCATTTGTATTGTTTTGCACGAAGGACCGCGAACGGCGAAGCTACTCTCCCAGCACGGCCTTCTTGGCGGCTGCAGCCATGTTATCCAGATCCTCCTTGGTGGGGTGATCCTTTGCGGCAACCCAGTTGTCGAGTAGCATCTTAAATCGGGCGTTTTCGGGATCTTGCTCGAGCATGGCCTCGTAGCGCTGCTTGACCGCGGGGCCCATCTTGCCCTGGCACATCGCCCAGCCTACAAGCTCGGCATCATTGGCCAAATTGGAGGTCACGCGATCGATAATCTGCCTAAAATACTCCTCACTGGCCCCAAAGCCGCAGGTGCCAAACAGGAACACGCGCTTGCCGTGCAAGGCGGAAAGCAACGCCGCGACCGAAGGCGTGCACGCGCCCTTGTCGCACCAAAAACCGACGAGCACCGTGTCGGCCGCGCAGGCACCCTGCGCCTCGAGCGCAACCTGACCTGCATCCGCATCGTCGCTCAACGCCGCGGCATGGACAAACTCAACGCCCGCAGCCTGCAGAGCGCGCTTGATCGCGCCCGAAACCATCCTGGTATTACCGCTCTTGCTGTTAACCACCAAAGAGCACGTCATAGTCACGTTGCCTCGTTTCCCCAAAAACTAAAGCCACTAATGCAATTTATTAGATGAATATCTTAGTACTAACGTGACAGATGTAAACCACCGTCTGTCGATTGATTAATTTGCCCCACGGGCTTGCTTACTGGGCAAACTGGCTGCGGTAGAGTTCGGCGTAGAAGCCGCCTGCCGCTAGCAGCTCGTCGTGCGTGCCGCGCTCGATAATCTGGCCGTCGCGCATGACCAGAATGCAGTCGGCGTTGCGAATCGTGCTCAGGCGATGCGCCACGACAAAGCTCGTACGGCCGGCCATGAGCTCGTCGAATGCTGCCTGCACCTGCAGCTCGGTGCGTGTGTCGATACTCGAGGTCGCCTCGTCCAGCAGCAGAATCGCCGGGTCGGTGAGCATGACGCGTGCGATGCACAGCAGCTGCTTTTGGCCCTGGCTAAACGTGCCGCCGTCCTCGCCGATCACCGTATCGTAGCCGCCTGGCAGCTGCACGATAAACTTATGCGCATGAGCGCGCTTGGCGGCTTCGACAACCTGCTCGCGCGTAGCTCCTGGGCAACCGTAAGCGATGTTGTCCGCCACCGTGCCCTCGAACAGCCAAGTGTCCTGCAGCACCATGCCAAAGGCGCGGCGCAGGCTTGCGCGCGTGTAGTCACGCGAGGAACGACCATCGACCGCGATGCGCCCAGCATCGATATCGTAAAAGCGCAGTAGCAGGTTGATGAGCGTCGTCTTGCCACAGCCCGTAGGACCGACCAGGGCAAAGCGCATGCCGGGCTTAGCCTCGATGCAGATGTCCTGCAGCAGCCTGCGGTCGGGCACGTAGCTAAAGTCCACATGCTCAAGGGCGACCTCGCCCTGCGGTGCGGCAAGTTCCACGGCATCTGGCGCATCGGGCTCCTGCTCGCGCGCATCGAGCAGCGCAAACATACGGCGCGCCGAGGCATACGCCGTCTGGATCTGCGTAATGACGTTGGTGACCTCGTTGAACGGCTTGGTGTACTGGTTAGCATAGGACAGGAAAATCTGCACGCCGCCCACCGTAAGCGCCGCCGGCACGCCCGTGATCACGCCCACGCAGCCGATCACAGCGACCACGGCATAGATGATGTTATTGATAAAGCGTGTGCCGGGGTTGGAGAGCGAACCCATAAACTGCGCGCGCTCGCCCGCGGTGTAGAGCTCGGCATTGAGGGCATCGAAGCGCTGCTGAGCGTTGGGGCCATAGGCAAAGGCGTCGACAAGCTTTTGCTCGCCTACGTACTCCTCGATATGACCGCCGAGCTGCCCTTGAATACGCTGCTGTGCCGTAAAGCTTTTGTTGGAAAGCTTGGCGATGGCGCTGGCCGCAAAGATGGAGAGCGGCGTGACGAGCACCACCACGAGCGTCATGGTCAGGTTGATGGAAAGCATAAACGCGAGCGTGCCCACAATGGTGATAACGCCGGTGAAAAGCTGGGTAAAGCCCTGCAGCAGACCGTCGCCCACCTGGTCGACGTCGTTGACCACGCGGCTCATAAGGTCGCCGTGGGCATGGCTGTCGATAAAGCTGAGCGGCATGCGGCTGAGCTTATCGCTCGCCTCCACGCGCATGTCGCGCACCGTTTCGTAGGACAGGCGGTTGACGCAATAGCCCTGCAGCCACTGGAAGGCCGCAGCGCCTACGACGACAATCGCGAGCTTGGTAACGAGCGGCAGCAGCGCATCGAAGTCCACCTGCCCGGCGGCGACGATAAGGTCGATGCCCTCGCCAATGAGAATGGGCGTGTAGAGCTGCAGAATCACCGAGACGGCGGCACTCAAAAACGATGCCGCAAACGAGACGCGGTGCGGACGGACATAGCCCAGCAGGCGGCGGGTCACCGCACCCACGGGATAGCGCTCGGGATCGCCGGGCTGGCGCGGACCGTCTCCCAGGTCGTTGAGGCTATCGTTGCCGGACACGTTGGCCGTCATCGTGGCGACCGAACCGGAGGAAGTGTACGGATTCATTTAGCAGCCCTCCTTTGCGCAGACGGATGCGGGGGCGGTCGGGGCACCTGGGGCGAGCGCGGGCGCTGTGCTCCCCCGCTGGCCCTCAAGCTCCTCGCGGCGCAGCTGCGACTGGCAAATCTCGCGATAGAGCTGACAGGTCGCATAGAGCTCGTCATGTGTGCCCAGGCCGGCAACCGAGCCGTGGTCGAGCACGCAGATCACGTCGGCATCGCGCACGGTCGAGACGCGCTGGCTCACAATCACCGTGGTCAGCGGCAGCCCGCCCTTGGCGGCACCGCGCATGCTGCGCTCGCGAATGGCATGGCGAAGCGCCGCGTCGGTCTTAAAGTCGAGCGCCGACGCGGAGTCATCCATGATCAATATCTGAGGCGAACCAACCAAGGCACGCGCGATAGTCAGGCGCTGACGCTGGCCACCGCTAAAGTTCTTGCCGCCCGCCTCGACCGGGGCGTCTAAGCCCTGCGGCTTGTTGCGCACGAACTCGCTGGCCTGCGCCATGTCGAGTGCCGCCCAGAGCTCCTCGTCGGTCGCAGCTTCATCGCGCCAGGTCAGGTTGCTGCGGATGGAGCCGCTCACCAGCGATGCGCGCTGCGGAACGGTCGCGACCACACGGCGCAGCTGGTCGAGCGGCCAGGTGCGCACGTCGGCGCCCATCACGCTCACGCTGCCGGTGCTCGCATCGTACAGGCGCGGGATGAGCGAGACGAGCGTGGACTTGCCGCTACCCGTACCGCCGATAATGCCGAGCGTCTTGCCCAGCGGGAGTTCCAGCGTCACATCGTTGACAGCATTGGCCGCGCCAGCGCCAAACGAGAAGCTCGCATGGCTCAAGCTCAGCGCGGGAACTGAAGCGACATTGCCCGGCTTGGGCAGCGCGACCGGCTGGTTGCCCTCGTCGGTGATGCCCGGCACGCAATTGAGCACCTCGTTGATACGCGACGCGCTGGCGCTCGCCTTGGTAAAGACCACGACCAGGTTGGCGACGTACACGATGGAGGTCAGGGTCTGCGTCATGTAGTTCACAAACGCCATGACCTGGCCCTGCGTAAGCTCGCCCACGCTGACCTGGATGCCGCCCACCCACAGGATGGCGCACACGCCCAGGTTCATCACCAAAAACGTGACGGGGTTGAGAATCGACGAGAGCTTGCCCACCGCGATGGCAGTATTGGCCTGGTCGTCGGCGGCCTGCGCAAAGCGCTCGCGCTCGTGATCTTCGCGCACGAAGGCGCGAACCACGCGGGCGCCCGAAAGGCCCTCGCGGCAGATAAGCGCGATGCGGTCGAGCTTTGCCTGCAGCTGCTTGTAGTACGGAATGCAGCGCGCCATGACAACCCAGAACACCAGGCCAATGGCGGGCGTGCAGATCAAAAAGATGATGCCGAGCTTAAGGTCGATGGCAAGGGCCGCGCACATGGAGCCCACCGCTAGAAAGGGCCAGCGGATGAGCATGCGCACGCCCAGCGCCACAGCGAGCTGGACCTGGTTAACGTCGTTGGTAATGCGCGTGATGAGCGACGGCGTGCCAAAGCGGTCGAGCTCGGCATAGCTCAGCTTGTTGATGTGCTTGTAGAGCGCGCCGCGAATGTCGGTGCCCATGCCCTGCGATGTCAGCGCCGCCATCTTTTGGCAGACAAGCGTAAACGAGATGCCAATCACAGCCATGGCGCCAAGTACCATGCCGTAGTGGATAACGGCGCTGACATCGTGTGCGCCAATACCCTTATCGATCATCTGGGCAATCACGAGCGGTGTAAGCAGGTCAAAGATCACTTCGATCAGCTTGCACGCAGGGCCAATCACCATATAGCGGCGAAACTTGCCACCAAAACGCCTGAGCAGCTCAATCATGTATAGGCGCTCCCTATCATCATTCACACTCAATTCGAATCATGATAGTACGGTGAGCCCAAAAGAAGCGTAAACAACTCGTCATTTCTAATGGGATTCGGTTTCCAAAGAAGCGGAAAGGCACGCGCACACCCAGCCAGTGTCGGGTCAACTAGCATGGTATATTTACATTAGTGCTACCAAGTTAGTCGCCGACCCTTGAAATGAGGTGCCGAGATGAACGACA
>OCPZ01001025.1_pt1 | contig 15249 bp, 10 predicted proteins | sample 1538881 | NCBI WGS metagenome assembly OCPZ01 (sample SAMN04571733, study PRJEB22368) | human gut metagenome | biome: human gut; material: stool | host: Homo sapiens | place: Luxembourg | collected 2013-01-11 | reverse complement strand
AATGCTTACTGGGGCAAGGCTTTTGAATTGTTGCGCGATGCCAACTTCCTGCTTGAGAACCTGCCGAAATATCAGAGTTCCTATGCAGAGATTACTTACAACCACTATTTGGGCGAAGCCTATTATGTGCGTGCCACAGTTTTCTACGCCATGGCCCGTCGTTTTGGAGGTATCCCTTTGGTGACAAAAGTCATCCAGTATCCTGGAGACGGAAATTTGGAGGTCCCCCGTGCCAGTGAGGAAGAAACATGGGACCAGGTTTTGGCAGATTATGACAAGGCCATTGAATTGATGATGCCTAGTAGCCCCAAGAGTGGTTACAGTAATAAGTATGTAGCATTGGCTTTCAAGTCAGAAGCTATGCTCTATGCCGGTAGTGTAGCTAAGTATAATGAAACGGTAAACGGACGTTTGACCGGTTTAGGTGCCAAAACGGGAGTACGCGTGATCGGATTCGATGAGGACCGCTGGCAAGAGGCTTCCAAGAAGTATTTCACTGAAGCCTACAAAGCTGCTTCCGAGGTGATTAAAAGCGATGTATATTCACTTTACAAGAAGAAATGGGCTGCTAATGATCCGGAAGCACAATATCAGAATATGGTGGATATGTTCTCCGATCTTAGCAATAATCCTGAGAACATCTATGTAAAGGAGTACGTTTACCCCACCAGTACTCATGCTTACGATTCTTACAACTTGCCGCTCACCTTTAAGGCTCCGCTGAACTGTGGTGTTTGTCCGACAGCAGACTTTGTTGAGTTGTTTGATGGTTTCGACCGTTACCCCGACGGTACCCTGAAGGTGACGACTGGCAATTCTTGTACCGAAGGTAACTACGTTATGTATGATAGTCCCATGGACTATTACAAGAATGCTGAACCTAGATTGCGTGCTTACGTCATCTTCCCCGGTGATGTGTTCAAGGGTAAGGAAATTGAGATTTATGCCGGTGTTTATACGGGGGCCGCGCCTGTCAAACCGCTTCTTAGTGACTATTCGTATGGTGCTGCCACTACCAAGTACAATCATCTGAGTGCTTATAAAGACAAACCCAAAACACTTTATCTCAGTCCGAAACCTGAAGATCAGCAGGAAATTGTGACCCTGCCCGACGGTTCTACGATGACGGCTGCCGGTCAGAACGGTCCTTTCTATGAAGATGGTGGAAGCGCAATGACTGGTCTATTGGCACGCAAATGGTTGAACCCTGATCCTGCATTTGTTCCTCGGGAAGGCAATAGTGCACAACCTTTTATTTTGATGCGTTATGCCGAAGTGTTGCTGAATGCAGCCGAGGCTGCTGTGGAGCTTTCGTTAGCGAGCGTCTCTTCTCCTGATGGTACAGATATGTTGAGTGTAGCAACGAAAGCCATCAATGATATTCGTGAGCGTGCCGGTGCCCAGTTGTTGACTGCCTCGCTGACTGGTACAACAGACAGCCGTGATATTGTCCGCAAGGAACGTCGCAAGGAGTTGGCTTTCGAACATAAGACCAAGTGGGACTTGCGTCGCTGGCGTGTGAATCACTATGAAGGTCGCGATGGATTTTGGGGTGAGCAACGCAATAAGGATCGTTTCAGCAACACGACTCGTTATCGTTTCCGTGGTATCTATCCGTTCTATTCGACGGCGACCGGCAAGTGGTTCTTTGATGTTTGTTTCAACTATACGACTGCCGGTGACAAGGACTTTGGTTACACTCCGGTGGACTATTATTTCTCGATTCCGGACGGTGAGGTGTCAAAGAGTCCTGTAATCGACCAGCAGCCTAATCGATAAAACTCAATAATTAAAAAACTTAAAATGTATGAAAAAGACAATATTTTATAGCTTATTCAGCGTCTTGTTCACGTTAACCTCATGCAGCATGTTCGAAATAGACAATTATGAGGAACCAGCAGAAACAATTTGGGGCGAAGTGGTAGATGAAGCAACTGGTAAGCGTGTATTGACCGATCAGGGCAGTGAAGGTATCCGTGTTCGTCTAACCGAATTGAGTTGGGGCGACAATGTGCAACATAATCCTGATTTTTACTGTATGATGGACGGTACATTCCAAAACACGAAGCTTTTCAAAGGTGAGTATAATGTCCGTATCGACGGCCCGTTCATTCCATTGGTACGTGAAAACACAGACGGTACCTTGCTCCATGATGGTTCCGTCAATACTGAAATTAGTGGTACAACGAAAGTGAAATTTGAAGTACAGCCCTTTCTGAACGTTGAGTTTGTAGGTGATCCGCAGGTGAGCAATGGGGTCATCAAGGCACAAGTACGCGTGACACGTGGTGTGTCGGATGAAGTTTTCCGTGAAAAAATCCAGCCAATGGGCAATTGGAAAGACGAATACTTGAATGTAACCGATATTCAGTTCTTTGTAAGCTATTCAAATACAGTGGGCTATCGGGCGCGCGACGAGCGTTGGTCGAGCAGTATCAACTATGAAGGTAAGAGTTTCGAGGATTTACTGGGTAAGGAAGTTATTGTCCAGTCTAACGGCAATATACCTTCGGGCCGCAAAGTATTTGTACGCGCTGCCGCACGTATTAACTACGACACACCTGTAGGTAGCGGCACACGCCGTTGGAACTACAGTGAGCCGGTGGAAGTACTTATTCCATAGCTTGATGGCATACAGCCGAGGCTTTGGCACTATAGCAAAAGCCTCGGCTGTTGGGCAATCCTTTGCCATTATAGTGGCAAAGACAATGATTAATACCATAAAAACAAGAAACCAATATGAAGCAAAAACATTTTTTGATAAGTTTGGCTGTCTTGGCAATAGGCATCTCTGTAGATGCTCAGACCAAGGACAATGTTAAAACCACTTTTCAAACCTCACGCGAGTGGAAGCCTTCTATAGACAATAGGGCCGATGCGGTGATGGTGTATGGAGTAGGAGGAAATCCTTCGGATAAATCACGCAAACTATCTTTTGAGGAGCGGGTGAAGTCTTGGAAGGAGCGTGGATATATCATACACTTTATGACCGGTATTGCTTGGGGTGAATATCAGGCCTATTTTACCGGACAATGGGATGGAAAATGGCATTTGGACGAGGGTCAGGTCACTCAGGCAGGAGACACGATATGGCACGGTCACATGGTGCCCTATATCGTACCATCGGAGAATTTTTTAAGTTATCTGAAAGAGAGACATGTGAAGAGGGTAATCGACGCCGGTGTGGATGCCATCTTCATGGAAGAGCCTGAATTTTGGGCAAGAGCCGGTTACAGTGAGTCTTTTAAGAAGGAATGGAAAAAATACTATGGCTTCGAGTGGAGACCGCAACACGAGTCTCCGGAAAATACTTACCTGTCGAACAAGCTCAAGTATTACTTGTACTATCGTGCACTGAATGAAGTTTTCACTTTTGCCAAAGAATATGGTAAAAGCAAAGGGATGGACGTGAAGTGCTACGTTCCCACCCACTCGCTAGTGAACTATTCGCAATGGCAGATTGTCAGTCCAGAAGCAAGCCTTGCCTCACTTCCTTGTGTGGACGGTTACATTGCTCAGGTGTGGACCGGAACTTCGCGTGAGCCGAATTTCTTTGACGGTCGCAAACGTGAGCGTGTATTCGAGACTGCCTATCTGGAGTATGGTTCTATGGAATCAATGACTGCTCCTACCGGTCGCAAGATGTTCTTTCTGACCGACCCTATTGAAGACTGGCCGCGTGACTGGGCAGATTATAAGAAAAACTATCAGGCTACCTTTACTGCACAATTACTCTATCCCAATATAGCCGATTACGAAGTGATGCCTTGGCCGGAACGTATTTACGAAGGACTATATCGCACAAGTGCCAATAGCGACAAGAAAGAACGTATTCCCCGTTTCTATTCCACACAGATGCAGGTGATGATTAATGCCTTGAACCGTATGCCTCTGACTGATAAAGAACTGACTGGAAGTAAAGGCTTCAGCGTACTGATGGCAAACTCCTTGATGTTCCAGCGTTTCCCTACACACAACGGATATGAAGACCCTCAATTGGCGAACTTCTACGGTCAGGCGTTGCCTTTGCTCAAACGAGGGGTACCCGTCAAGACCGTCCACATTGAGAACCTCGGCTATAAGGAAGCGCTGGCTGACACAAAAGTGTTGTTGATGACTTATGCGAACATGAAACCGCTTGAGCCTGAAGCGCACAGCCACATAGCCGATTGGGTGAAGAAAGGGGGAGTATTGATTTATAGTGGAACGGACAACGACCCTTTCCAGAATGTAAGGGAATGGTGGAATACCAATGGGTATAACTATGCTACCCCTTCCGCACATCTTTTTGAGCAGATGGGGCTTCCTGCCCGGCCGAATCAGGGAGAATACAGTTACGGTAAGGGAACTGTATGTGTTATCCGTACCGATCCTAAAGATTATGTCCTGCATGAGGGTGGTGACAAATATTTTTTGTATCTTGTGGCCCGGATGTACGAGCAGAACGCGAAAGCGGGAAAGCTGGAGTTCAAAAACAACTTCTATCTGCAAAGGGGAGATTACGACTTGGCTGCTGTGCTTGAAGAGAGTGTGAGCGACGAGCCGTTTACTGTGGAAGGATGTTTGATTGACCTTTTTGATCCCCAATTACCGATATACACTTCCAAGCAGATAAATCCGGGTGAGCAAGCCTTGTTGCTGAATGTAGAACGTGTAGCCGGTAAGAAGAAGCCTCAAGTGCTGGCTTCGGCAAGTCGCGAAGAACAGGAAGAATGCGGAAAAGGCTGGTACTCCTATGTGGCGAAAAGTCCTGCCGAGACTTCAAACGTATCGCGGGTACTGTTGCCGAGTTGTCCTAAGAGTGTAACAGTCGATGGCAAAGAAGTTTTCGATACCAAGCGTTGGCATGCAGCAAGTCATACCTATTTGATAGAGTTTGAGAATAATCCTGACGGAGTATCGGTGAAGTTTTGCTGGTAATCTCGGACCTTTTATTTTTTAGCATTTAACAACATAAACAATTATATTATATAACGATATGAGAAAAAAGCTTTTATACCCCTTGTTGGCATCATGCCTTTTTGCGTGCAGTGACAAGGATACGTCTTATGAAGTCGTCAAGAATGACTTGAGAGCTCCAGCCTACCCGCTTGTTACCATCGACCCTTATGCCAGTGCATGGTCCATGAGCGATAACCTTTATGACAGCCCCGTTCGCCACTGGACGGGTAAGGATTTCCCTCTGATTGGCGTGGTGAAGGTAGACGGTGTTTCCTACCGTTTTATGGGGACTGAAGAATTGGAGATGAATGCAATCGTGCCCACCTCTCAGCAAGGGGACTGGACTGGACGGTATGTCACAGACAAGCCCGCTGGCGACTGGGCATCTGCCGATTACAATGATTCCGGATGGAAGTCGGACCGTGGTGCCTTTGGTACCAAAGAAAATGAACCTACAGCCAAGACTCAATGGGGAACCCGCAATATCTGGGTGCGCCGTACGGTAAATATCGACCACGATTTGACCGGCATACCTGTCTATCTGGAATTCTCCAATGATGATGATGCCGTATTCTATATCAACGGAGTGAAGATACACAGTACCGGAACCACATGCAATAAGAACAAGGTCGTGAAACTTTCTGATGAGGCTTTGGCTGCTTTGAAACAAGGAGACAACATCATTGCCGCCGAGTGTATCAATCCGGTAGGCAACGGTCTGCTCGACTTTGGTCTGCAGATTCCGAAACATCAGGAAACCGTGTTTGGCAACACAGCCGTGCAGACCTCTGCCGACGTGCAGCCCATGCAGACACACTACGCTTTTACCTGTGGTGATGTCGACTTGAAAGTCACTTTCACGGCACCTCTTTTCATGAAAGACCTGAAGCTGCTGAGCCGCCCCGTGAATTACCTTACTTATAGTGTTGCTGCCCGTGACGGCAAGGAACACGATGTGGAGGTGTACTTTGAGGCCTCGCCGCGCTGGGCGCTCGACCAGCCTTACCAGCAATCTGCAAGCGAGGGATATGAAGCTGACGGACTGCTTTACTTGAAGAGCGGAAGCAAAGAGCAGAATATCCTGGCTAAGCAGGGCGATGACCTTCGCATTGACTGGGGATATTTCTACATGGTTGCCGGTAAAGAAAACACAGCATACAGCATTGGCAACAGTTCCGAACTGCGCAAGAACTTCGTGAACGGCACCTTGAATTCAGCTTCGCTTGCGGGTGAGGACGGAAACGGGAATATGGCCTTGGTGCGTGACTATGGTAAAGTGAGGAAGGTCACCGACAAGATAATGCTGGGATATGACGACATCTATTCCATCCAATACTTCGGTACAAACTTGCGTCCTTACTGGAACTCGAAAGGCGACCGTACCATCGAGTCGGAAATGCTGGCCGCCTACAATGAGTATGACGAGTTGCTGACACGTTGCTATGCCTTCGATAAAAAGTTAATGGAAGATGCTTCTGCTGTAGGCGGCAAGGAATATGCCGAACTCTGCGCGTTGGCCTACCGTCAGTCCATTGCCGCCCACAAGCTGGTGGAAGCCCCCAATGGTGACCTTTTGTGGTTGTCGAAGGAAAACAATAGTAACGGCTGTATCAATACGGTGGACCTGACCTACCCCTCGGCTCCCCTCTATCTGATCTATAATCCTGAACTGGAGAAAGGCATGATGAACGGTATCTTCCATTATAGTGAAAGTGGCAAATGGACTAAGCCCTTCGCCGCCCATGATTTGGGTACCTATCCTCTTGCCAACGGACAGGTTTACGGAGGTGATATGCCGGTTGAGGAGAGTGGAAACATGCTGATTCTTACGGCTGCCATTGCTGCCGTAGAGGGCAATGCCGGCTATGCGGCCAAACATTGGGAAGTGCTCACCACCTGGACCGACTATCTGGTGGAAAAGGGACTTGATCCTGAGAACCAGCTCTGTACCGATGACTTCGCCGGACACTTTGCCCATAACACGAATCTTTCCATCAAGGCAATTTTAGGGGTGGCCTCTTATGGTCGGTTGGCCGAAATGCTCGGTAAGAAGGATGTTGCCGAAAGCTATACAGCGAAGGCCCGTCAGATGGCGGCTGAGTGGGAGCGTATGGCCAACGACGGTGACCATTATCGTCTGACCTTTGACAAGCCGGGTACCTGGAGCCAGAAGTACAACCTTGTCTGGGATAAATTGCTCGGAATGAACATATTTGACACAAAAATTGTAGAAATGGAGATACCTTATTATCTGACGAAGCAGAATATTTATGGTTTGCCTCTGGACAGTCGTGAGACTTATACCAAGACCGACTGGATCATGTGGACTGCGACAATGGCTCCTGACCTAGCCACTTTCCGTGAATTCATCGTCCCCCTGCATAAATTCATGAACGAAACGATAGACCGCGTGCCTATGTCTGACTGGGTGTTTACCGACAAGCCCAACTGGCGTGGCTTCAAGGCCCGCTCGGTAGTAGGCGGATATTACATGAAAATGCTTGAAGGCAAGCTGATTGGAAATAAATAATGACAAAATCTATTAAACGAATGAAAAGACTTTTTGCATGGGGAACCGCCCTCCTTCTTGTAGGCGGTATGCAGGCGGCCTTACTGCCGGTTGATGCAGGCGGCCTTACTGCCGGTTGACGAGCCGATTACTCCTGTTGATTACGTCAGCACCTTGGTTGGCACGCAATCCAAGCATGCCCTTTCTACGGGCAACACTTATCCTGCTGTGGCAATGCCTTGGGGTATGAATTTCTGGACACCACAGACCGGTACTATGGGGGATGGATGGGCTTATACTTATGATGCCGACAAGATTCGCGGATTCAAGCAGACACACCAGCCCAGTCCGTGGATTAACGATTACGGACAGTTTGCCATTATGCCTATCACCGGAAAGGTGGCTTTTGACCAGGATGAGCGTGCCAGTTGGTTTTCTCATAAAGCCGAGACCGCCACTCCTTATTATTATAAAGTTTATCTTGCCGATCATGATGTGACGGCGGAGTTTGCTCCTACCGAGCGTGCCGCTGCCTTCCGTTTCACTTTCCCTGAAACGGAGGAAGCCTATGTGGTGATCGATGCCATGGACAATGGCTCTTTTGTGAAAATCATTCCGGCTGAAAAGAAAATCATAGGCTACACCACCAAGAACAGTGGTGGTGTGCCAAGCAATTTCAAGAACTACTTTGTATTGCAGTTCGATAAGCCTTTTACTTATACTGCTGCCGTGAAGGACGGAAAGATTGACTCCCGTACTACCGAGATAGGTGCCAATCATGCTGGTGGCATCATCGGTTTTCATACCCTCCGTGGCGAGCAGGTGAATGTACGTGTGGCTTCCTCATTCATCAGTCACGAGCAGGCCGAGTTGAACTTGAAGGAACTGGGTGACCGGACGCTTGAAGAGGTGGCGAAAGCCGGGCGTGACGAATGGAATCGGGTACTGGGCCGCATTGAAGTGCAGGATACCGACCTCGACCGTCTGCGTACTTTCTACTCTTGTTTCTACCGTTCGGTGCTTTTCCCACGCAGTTTCTACGAGATAGATGCGCAAGGTCAGGTAATGCACTACAGCCCCTATAATGGTGAGGTGCTGCCCGGCTATATGTTTACCGACACCGGCTTTTGGGATACTTTCCGTTGTCTTTTCCCTTTCCTTAACCTGATGTATCCATCCATGAATGTCAAGATGCAGGAAGGGTTGGCCAATACTTACAAGGAGAGCGGTTTCCTGCCCGAATGGGCCAGTCCGGGACACCGTGGTTGCATGGTGGGCAACAATTCTGCCTCTGTGGTGGCAGATGCTTGGCTGAAGGGGCTGCGCGGTTACGACATCGAGACATTATGGGAAGCTGTGAAGAACGGTACGGAGAAAGTGCATCCCGAGGTTTCCTCTACCGGACGTTTGGGACATGAGTATTACAACAAGCTGGGTTATGTGCCTTATAATGTGGGGATCAACGAGAATGCAGCCCGTACGCTGGAGTATGCCTATGACGATTGGTGCATCTACCAGCTGGGACTTTCGCTCGGCAAGTCGAAGAAAGAACTGGCTCCTTTTGCCAAACGTGCGCTGAACTACCGGAATCTTTTCGACCCTGTTCATAAGTTGATGCGCGGCAAGAATGAAGACGGTACATTTCAATCGCCGTTCAATCCCTTGAAGTGGGGTGACGCCTTCACCGAAGGAAACAGTTGGCATTATTCATGGTCGGTTTTCCACGATCCGCAAGGACTCATTGACCTGATGGGTGGCAAGGACTCCTTCAACCAGATAATGGATTCCGTGTTTGTGTTGCCGCCTGTATTTGACGAAAGTTATTATGGCAGTGTCATCCACGAAATTCGAGAGATGCAGATCATGAATATGGGTAACTACGCTCACGGCAACCAGCCTATACAGCACATGATTTACCTCTATAATTATTCCTCCCAGCCGTGGAAGGCGCAGTACTGGCTGCGTGAGGTTATGGAGCGTATGTACAATGCCAATCCTGACGGCTATTGCGGTGATGAGGACAACGGACAGACATCTGCTTGGTACGTGTTTTCAGCTTTGGGATTCTATCCTGTCTGTCCGGGTACAGACCAGTATGTGCTGGGTGCTCCTCTTTTCCGTTCTGTGCGTCTGCATTTGGAAAATGGTAAGACTGTGACGATTGAAGCTCCTGAAAATAGTCGTACCAACCGCTACGTGCAGAAACTCACTGTGGACGGCGTTGATTATACACGCAACTATCTGACACACGAGCAATTGACGAACGGCTCCTCACTGCGCTTCACTATGGACAATGTGCCCAACAAACAGCGTGGGACAGGAGAGGAAGATGCTCCTTACTCCTTCTCGAAAACGCTTAAAAAGAAGAAGTGACCTCAAAGCCAAAACCATAGCAATTAATGATGAGGGTGTGCCGAATGTCTGACGGAGTGATAGCTGAAAAACGTTTTGACACACCCTCTCTTTTTTACGATAAATCACTGTTTGAAACCCCTATTTACCATGAAACTTAAGAAACTTACTATTTACTGCTTGGCATTGTTTTGTTCCTCTTCTTCTGTTTATGCGCAATCCGGTGAAGAAGTTCAAAAGAAACGTAGCGGCAATCCGATTTTTCCCGGTTGGTATGCCGACCCTGAGGGAGTAGTGCTGGACGGGAAGTTCTGGATTTATCCTACATATTCCGCTCCTTATGATGAACAGACTTTTATGGATGCCTATTCTTCGTCCGACTTGGTGCATTGGACCAAACATCCACGTGTGCTTTCAAAGGAAAATATCCCATGGTTGCGCCGTGCTTTGTGGGCGCCGGCTGTCATCGAGGCCAATGACCGCTATTATCTTTTTTTCGGAGGGAACGATATACAGAACAACTCTGAGATTGGCGGTATCGGTGTGGCTGTGGCAGACAATCCGGCAGGTCCTTTCAAAGATGTGCTGGGCAAGCCCCTGATTGATAAAATTGTGAATGGCGCACAGCCCATTGACCAGTTTGTGTTCCGTGATGACGATGGCACTTACTATATGTACTATGGTGGATGGGGGCATTGCAACATCGTGAAACTGTCTCCCGATTTACTTAGTGTCGTTCCTTTTGATGATGGCACAGTCTATAAAGAAGTTACTCCTCAGGACTATGTGGAAGGTCCTTTCATGTTGAAACGTAACGGAAAGTATTACTTCATGTGGTCGGAAGGCGGTTGGGGAAGTCCCGATTACCGTGTGGCCTATGCCATTGCCGACTCTCCTTTTGGGCCGTTCCATCGCGAGGGAATCATTCTTCAGCAGGATGTCGATGTGGCTACCGGTGCCGGACATCATTCAGTGGTGCGTGGAAAAGGTAAGGATGAATGGTACATCATTTACCACCGTCGCCCGTTGGGAGAAACGGCAGCAAATAGCCGTGCCACCTGCATTGACCGGATGTACTTTGACAAAAAAGGAAAGATAAAACCGGTGCGCATGACTTTCGAGGGAGTGAAAGCTACCAAAACTCCACTTGACTAATAGCAATTTTCAATTCAAATTTATATAGAAGAAATATGAGTATTAATTCCAAAAAGATTTGTTTCAGTCTTGTTCTGGCTGCGGCTGCCGGGATGGTTCAGGCTGTCAATAGTAGCTGCCTTCTTGCCGATGCGGGCTTTGTGGCCGTGCAGGATAATACGGCATCTGCCGGTAACTATACCTCTAACCGTCCTAAAGAGAAACAACGACTTTTCCGTTCCACTGCCGTGGAGAAAGAGATTGTCCGTGTACAGAAACTTTTGAAGAACTGCAAGCTTTCCTGGATGTTTGCCAACTGTTTTCCAAATACGCTGGATACTACTGTGCACTTCCGCAAAGGTAGTGATGGAAAGCCTGATACTTTTGTGTATACGGGTGACATCCATGCTATGTGGTTGCGTGACTCAGGAGCGCAAGTATGGCCATATGTGCAGCTTGCCAACAACGACCCGAAACTGAAAGAGATGTTGGCCGGTGTTATTCTACGCCAGTTCAAATGTATCAATATCGACCCATATGCGAATGCTTACAACGATGGTGCGCTGCCCGATGGACATTGGATGAGTGACCTTACTGACATGAAGCCCGAACTGCATGAACGTAAATGGGAAATCGACTCGCTTTGTTATCCTTTACGGTTGGCTTATCACTACTGGCAGGTGACGGGTGACACTTCGGTTTTCGGTGCTGAATGGCTGGAAGCCATCCGCAATATTTATATTACTTTTTGTCAGCAGCAGCGCAAAGAGGGTGCCGGTCCCTACAAATTTCAACGCAAGACGGAGCGTGCGCTCGATACGCTGAACAATGATGGTCTGGGTGCTCCTGTCCGTCCGGTGGGACTCATCGTGTCCTGCTTCCGCCCGTCGGACGATGCCACAACGCTTCAGTTCCTTGTACCTTCCAACTTTTTTGCTGTCACTTCCTTGCGTAAGGCTGCCGAGATTTTGGAAACAGTGAACAAGGAGACTGCTTTGGCTGCCGACTGCCGTGCCTTGGCCAATGAGGTGGAAATGGCTTTGAAACGTTATGCAACCTACAATCATCCTGAATTTGGTACCATTTATGCTTTCGAGGTTGATGGTTTCGGTAATCATTTGCTGATGGACGATGCCAATGTGCCCAGCTTGCTTGCCATGCCCTATTTGGGAGATGTAGACATCAATGACCCCATTTATCAGAATACCCGCCGTTTTGTGTGGAGCGACAGCAATCCTTATTTCTTCAGCGGCAAAGCCGGTGAGGGTATAGGCGGACCGCATATCGGCTATGATATGGTGTGGCCCATGAGCATTATGATGAAAGCTTTCACAAGCCAGGATGATGCGGAAATCAAAACTTGCATCAAGATGCTGATGGATACGGATGCCGGTACGGGCTTCATGCACGAGTCGTTCCATAAGGATGATGCAACCAACTTCACCCGCCCTTGGTTTGCTTGGCAGAACACCCTTTTCGGTGAGTTGATATTGAAGTTGGTTAATGAAGGAAAGGTGGATTTATTGAATAGCATTGATTAAGATATAGCATGAAGAACTTATATACATGGGTGGCTGCCCTCCTTTTTGTGACATTGGCAATTTCGGTTATGGCTTGTACTTCTGCCTCTTCTGCTGGTACGGTGACGGTGGTTGACCGGCCGAATATACATGCTGTCAATACTAATTATATGGGTTATCGTGCCCCGCTTCGGCCATTGAACTTTATAAAATTGCCAGTAGGCAGCATCCGTCCCGAGGGGTGGGTAAGGAAGTTTCTGGAGTTGCAGCGCGACGGCCTGACCGGACATTTAGGGGAAATCAGCGCTTGGTTGGAAAAGGATGACAATGCTTGGCTTACGACCGGTGGGGACCATGGTTGGGAGGAGGTTCCCTATTGGCTCAAAGGGTATAGCAGTTTGGCATATATTCTGAATGATCCGAAGATGATAGAAGAAACCAAATACTGGATCGAAGGCGTATTTGCCAGTCGCCAGCCGGACGGTTATTTCGGCCCGGTTAACGAACGCAATGGGAAACGCGAACTTTGGGCACAGATGATTATGCTTTGGTGCCTGCAATCTTATTACGAGTATTCTCAAGACCAGCGTGTCATAGACCTAATGACAAACTACTTTAAATGGCAGATGACGGTTCCCGACGACCGACTTCTGGAAGACTTTTGGGAGAATAGTCGTGGAGGTGATAATATCATCAGCATTTACTGGCTTTACAGCCCATACGGGAGATGCTTTTTTGCTCGAATTGGCCGAAAAGATTCATCGCAACACTGCGGACTGGACTCAGTCGACCTCTTTGCCTAACTGGCACAACGTAAACATTGCCCAATGTTTCCGTGAGCCTGCCACTTATTATATGCAGACTGGTGATTCTGCTATGCTGAAAGCCTCTTATAATGTCCATCGACTGATTCGTCGTACTTTCGGGCAAGTGCCCGGTGGCATGTTCGGGGCAGATGAGAATGCCCGTTTGGGATATATTGATCCCCGCCAAGGGGTGGAAACCTGCGGGCTGGTTGAGCAGATGGCTTCCGATGAAATTATGCTTCGCATAACGGGCGACCCCTTATGGGCCGAGCATTGCGAAGAAGTGGCATTTAACTCTTATCCGGTTGCCGTGATGCCGGATTTTAAAGCGTTGCGTTACATCACTTGCCCGAACCATGTCGTCAGTGATTCCAAGAATCATCATCCGGGCATCGACAATCGCGGACCGTTTCTTTCGATGAATCCTTTCAGCAGTCGTTGCTGTCAGCACAATCATGCACAAGGCTGGCCCTACTTTGCCGAACATCTGGTTTTGGCAACTCCCGACAATGGAGTGGCAACGGCTCTTTATGCAGCTTGCAAAGCTGTGGTGAAAGTAGCTGATGGAAAGAAAATCACTTTGCATGAAGAAACGAATTATCCTTTTGAGGAAGACATCCGTTTTTCTGTCTCTACCGAGGGAAAAGTCGTCTTTCCGTTCTATTTCCGAATCCCTTCATGGACTCAAAAGGCGAAAGTATGCGTGAATGGTGAGGAAATGGATGCGGTTCCCGTAGCAGGAAAGTATCTCTGCATTCATCGCGAGTGGTCGGATGGAGACCGTGTGGAATTGACGTTTCCGATGTCTTTGTCCATGCGCACCTGGCAGGTCAATAAAAACAGCGTAAGTGTGGATTACGGTCCTCTCACGCTCTCTCTTAAGATTGCAGAGAAATATGTAGAGAAGGACAGCCGCGAAACGGCCATCGGTGATTCTAAATGGCAGAAAGATGCTGACTCTCAAAAATGGCCCACTACTGAGATATATCCCGGCAGCCCGTGGAATTATTCGCTGGTGTTGGACAAGACAGAACCTTTGAAGCACTTCGAGGTGATCCGTAAATCATGGCCAGCCGACGACTACCCTTTTACAGTGGCCAATGTACCTTTGGAGGTGAAGGCTGTCGGTCGGTTGGTTCCCGAATGGAAAATAGATGAAACCGGGTTGTGTGGTGTGTTGCCCGAAGAGGATGCAGCGAGAGGCGATAAAGAAGAAATCACACTCATCCCTATGGGAGCTGCGCGGTTAAGGATATCTGCGTTCCCGAATACAAGAGAATAAATTGATGAATGATGCGGACAGTAGTGAAGTGCTGACATCTTTAACTCCTGACTTGCATAAATAGAAAACTTAAAATAAAATGAAACGTATTGCTTTTTTGGATTACGTGCGCGTGTTTGCGTGCTTCTTGGTCATGTTGGTTCATGCCAGCGAGAATTTTTATGGAGCTGCCGGCTCTACAGATATGGTAGGACCGCAGTCTTTCCTTCAGAATGAGGCCGATAGGTTGTGGGTATCAGTTTATGATGGCTTCTCCCGTATGTCTGTGCCTCTGTTCATGATTGTTTCGGCTTACCTGCTTGCACCGATGAAGAAAGGACAAAGCTGTTGGCAGTTTTACCGCAAACGTTTCCTGCGCATCATGCCGCCGTTCGTCTTTTTCATGGTACTATATAGCACGTTGCCCATGTTGTGGGGACAGATAGACGGCGAACAATCTCTGAACGACCTTTCACGTATCTGGCTGAACTTTCCTGCGCTTGCTGGGCACTTCTGGTTTATGTATCCGTTGATAAGTCTTTATCTGTTCATTCCGGTCATCTCACCGTGGCTGGAGAAGGTTTCGGCCAAAGAAGAACGTTTCTTCATCGGACTGTTTCTGATTTCTACTTGTATACCTTTCCTCAACCGTTGGTTTGGTGAAGTATGGGGACAGTGTTTCTGGAACGAATATCACATGTTATGGTATTTTTCGGGTTATTTAGG